>UEXM01000108.1_pt1 | contig 90300 bp, 83 predicted proteins | sample 1796661 | NCBI WGS metagenome assembly UEXM01 (sample SAMEA4772469, study PRJEB27181) | metagenome | reverse complement strand
CTGCGTAAGATAACTTATTAAAACCGCCTCTTCGACTTGTCCCGAAGAAGTGGAGCGCATTTTAGAGATTTATCGCCCCGCGTCAACCGCTAATTGCAATTAAATTACAGAAATGTGACTGTTTGCTGCTTAATCATTCACAACGTTCTTTTTTCGTTCTAATAAGTACAAAAGCACTCTAAAATCTCTTATTAACCATGCTCTCTATTATACCAATAGCAGATACTTAACGTTACTTACTCCAAATCAGCTTGAGAACCTATTAACAACGAGTGCATCATCTTATTTTGTATCTTTGGCTTCTGCTTCACTATCTTCTTTTACTGTTTCGGTAGATTTTTTTAACGCTTCATTACGAAACTCTGCATCATGATCATCACCTAGCACATGCTCTAATTTCAATTTTTTCACTGAGCGAATAGTAGTAAACGGGCCAGAGCAAGCATATAAGCCGAAAATCAGTAATAAAATATTTTCAGGGCTTGAGGCAATAACAACAAACACCAGTACAATCAATAAAACAAAGACAAAATTAACTTTGCCTTTCCAGTCGACATCTTTAAAACTGTTATACCTAAAGTTACTGACCATTAATAAGCCCGTAATAATGGTTACAAGCCCAATGATAAAGCCATAATCTTCACCATTAATCTGATATTCACTCCCCACCCAAATAAGACTTGCAATAACGCCTGCTGCAGCTGGGCTGGCTAAGCCCTGAAAATAGCGTTTGTCAGCAACACCAACTTGAGTATTAAAACGAGCAAGGCGCAGTGCCGCACAGGCAACATAAATAAATGCCGCTAACCAACCAAACTTACCAAAACTCGACAGCGCCCAGTTATAGGCAACTAGCCCTGGGGCGATACCAAATGACACCATATCTGCCATACTGTCATATTCAGCTCCAAACTCGCTTTGGGTGTTGGTCATGCGAGCTACTCGTCCATCAAGACCATCAAATATCATAGCAATAAAAATGGCGACAGCTGCACTAATAAAATGGCCATTCATTGATGATACAACAGCATAAAAACCTGAAAACAGACCCGCTGTGGTTAATAAATTAGGTAAAAGATAAATACCACGTGTTGGCAATGAATCATCATCATGTTTATCTGGCATAATAAAAACCATAATTCGTTAAAAGTAATTGAGGCTGCTAATCTAGCATATGTACCAGTATGAACAATAGTTGTTGTGTAAATGATTACTGATTTATCAAACTGAAGTTTGAAAAACGCCTTTGTAACTACTATAAAATATGATGGTGGTTACATGACTCTCCTCATTTCTAGGTTTAATATCATTTGAGCAGAGTATTAATTTCGATTATAAAAATAACTCAGTATTAAGTTATGGATGATTACCATGATGAGTATTAAAACTATTACACTACTTATGCTGCTGACTTGTATCGATGTTACAGCCTCTGCAAAACTTACGGTTTATCGCTGGGTTGATGAAAATAATATTGTTCATTTTAGTCAAAATCAGCCCACTCATGGCAACTATGTAGCAACGAGCGTAGTAAATGGTAAGAGCCGGTCCATAACGGGTTCTACAATAAGGGGGAGAGAAAAGTCACTTGATAATCCGGTGCCTAAAAATCAGTCGCAAGCTAATACTAAACAACAAAGTGCTGCAGATGTAAGCATGTGTAAAACAGCACGAGATAATGTTAAAACCTTACAAAATTTCGATAGAATTCAATATAAAGACACAAATGATAATATGAAGATATTAACTCTATCGGAAAAAACACAGCAGCTAGCAATGAATAAAAAACAAGCCGAAGTTTATTGTCATGACTAAATCAATAAACATCTCGGCTTGAATACACTCAAAGCAATATTAAGTTATGGCGCTCGAGTTTTAGTAGTAAAACTCAATTCACCCTCACTAAGTTCAACTAAGATCTGGTCACCAGCTAAAAATTCGTTAGCCAATAGCTTGTGCGCTAATGGGTTTTCAATCTCTTGCTGTATTGAACGTTTTAAAGGTCTTGCTCCGAAGATCGGATCAAACCCTGCCGCGGCGACAAAAGACAATGCTTCATCAGATAATGTCATCGTTATATCTCGTTCTTCTAAACGCTCAGTCAAAGCTGCAATCTGAATACTCGCAATGTTTTTGATTTGCTCAGCAAGTAATGGATGAAAAACGACGGTTTCATCGACACGGTTAATAAACTCAGGTTTGAAGTGTTGACCGAGCTCTGCTATGACCCTAGATTTCATTTGCTGATACTGACTATCATCACCATATTCTTGGATAATATCAGAGCCAATATTTGAAGTCATAATGATAACTGTATTTTTAAAGTCTACCGTGCGTCCTTGACCATCAGTTAACCGTCCGTCATCAAGCACTTGTAGTAAGATGTTAAAAACATCTGGGTGAGCCTTTTCAATTTCATCGAGTAGGATAACGGAATAAGGTTTACGCCTTACCGCTTCAGTTAGATATCCGCCCTCTTCGTACCCCACATAACCAGGGGGGGCACCGACAAGACGTGCCACCGAGTGCTTCTCCATAAATTCTGACATATCCACTCGTACTAGTGCGTCTTCACTATCGAAAAGAAAATGAGCCAGTGCTTTTGTGAGTTCGGTTTTACCAACACCTGTTGGCCCAAGAAATAGAAATGAACCTATGGGTTGATCGGGATCGGCTAAACCGGCACGTGAACGTCTAATGGCATTAGATACAGAAACAACCGCCTCTGATTGACCAATAACACGTTTATGAAGATTGTCCTCCATGTGCAGTAACTTATCAGACTCACCTTCTAACATTTTTGCCACAGGAATACCGGTAGCACGACTTAGTACATCAGCAATTTCGACATCAGTAACTTTGTTACGTAGTAAGGTCATTTCTTGCATTTCAGCTTGGCTAGCCAGATCAAGTTGTTTTTCAAGATCGGGAATACGACTATATTGTAACTCTGCCATAACATTCAGGTCACCAGCTCGGCGTGCAGCCTCAAGCTCAATACGCGCATGCTCTAAATCGGTTTTAATTGCTTGTGTGCCGTGCAACGCCGCTTTTTCAGTTTTCCACACTTCGTCTAATTCATCATAACTGGCTTGGCAAGCAACAATATCATCTTGTATTAAGTCTAAACGTTTTTTGGAAGCGGGATCAGAGTCTTTAGCTAACGCTCGCTGTTCCAGCTTTAACTGTATCAAGCGACGCTCTAATCGATCTAAGTTTTCAGGCTTTGAGTCCATTTGCATACGAATGCTAGACGCGGCTTCATCAATAAGATCAATCGCTTTATCAGGTAATTGTCGATCACTAACATAACGATGTGACAATGTTGCTGCAGCAACAATAGCAGGATCGGTAATTTCAACATTATGATGAAGCTCGTAGCGCTCTTTCAGACCACGTAATATAGCAATTGTATCTTCGACACTCGGTTCGTCTATTAATACTTTTTGAAAGCGTCGTTCTAACGCGGCATCTTTTTCAATATATTGGCGATATTCATCTAACGTTGTTGCACCAACACAATGTAATTCACCTCGCGCTAAGGCTGGTTTTAACATGTTGCCCGCATCCATAGCACCATCGCTTTTACCTGCACCAACCATAGTATGAAGCTCATCAATGAAGAGTATCACTTGGCCTTCGAGTTGGCTTAATTCATTAAGCACCGCTTTCAGACGCTCTTCAAATTCGCCACGATATTTAGCGCCAGCAACAAGTGCGCCCATATCAAGTGATAAGACCCGTTTATTTCGAATTCCTTCTGGGACTTCATGATCAACAATACGTTGTGCTAGACCTTCAGCAATTGCTGTTTTACCAACCCCAGGCTGACCAATTAATACCGGGTTATTTTTAGTACGACGTTGTAAAACTTGAATTGTACGCCTGATTTCATCATCACGGCCAATAACAGGGTCCAACTTGCCTTGTTCTGCTCGCTCAGTTAAATCAACAGTGTATTTTTCTAGCGCTTGTCGAGTTTCTTCCGCATTTTCATCATCGACATTTTTCCCTCCGCGTATATGAACAATAGCATCTTGAATTCGCTGCTCATTCGCGCCTAAACCTTTTAGAATTTGACCTAACTTGCCTTTGTCTTGTAACGCTGCTAAAACAAATATTTCAGATGAGATAAATTTATCACCATGTTTTTGTGCAAACTTGTCACAAAGGTTTAAGATGTTTGCCATAGCAGACGATAACTGTACTTCGCCACCGGTGCCTGTTACTTGTGCTAATTCATCAATAGCTGTTTCCACTTGTGCTCGTAAGGTTCGAACATTAATTCCAGCACTCTTTAATAACGGAATAATACTGCTCGCATTTTGATTTAACAACGCAAGCATTAAATGTACAGGCTCGATGAATTGATGATCTTTACCTAATGCAATGGATTGTGCATCAGATATTGCTACTTGAAAAGTTTGGGTAAATCGGTCTAAACGCATTAACCTTCTCCTAATGCCATATTACTGGGCTTACAGTTTACTTACCTATGTTATAAGGACAGCCATCAGCATTTTCAAGGAAATGGCGCTTTAACTTTTGATTTAGCGCAAAAAAAGAATGAAAAAAAGAAATGAGCTAGATAGATTTCAAACATATAACGCTAGCCATACGCCCCGTTATATTATCTCGACGATAAGAATAGTATTTTTCCTTGTTGCTATAAGTGCAATCGCCCAATTGCATAATATTGTTAACACCTAAATTTAATAGTTGTAACTTGGCAATGTGTTGTAAATCAGCCCAATATTTTAGCTCTTTTAAATCACTAAGCGTTGACTTAAAGGGAGAAAATGCAGCAGAGAAGTCGGCTGACATTTGACAAAATATATCCTTTACTTCTTGGCCGACTTCAAACCTTTTAGCACCAATACAAGGCCCCATCCATGCAACAATATCGCTTGGTGAACTATGCATTTTTGTAATAGTTCGTGCAATAATATTACTTGATAAAGGGCGCCAACCCCCATGAATAGCAGCAACCTCACTGCCCTCTTTATTTGACAATAAAATAGGCAAACAATCTGCCGTCATTATTGCCAAGGCAATATGCGGATTGCGAGTTATAGCAGCATCAGCAACAATAGCTTTATTTTCATAGTTAAGAACTTCAGCAACATGGTTACCATGAACTTGTTCAAACCACTGAATTTTTACTTGCTTAGGCAAGTATTGCAGTAGCGATTTTCTATTTAATGCAACATGCTCAGCACAGTCACCAACATGATCGCCCAGATTAAAAGCAGAAAATGCCGAACGGTGTTCTTTTTGCTTGAGAGTAGTTGATGAGGAATCTTGCAAATTACCAACAGGTAACTGATGAGGTGAAGGTAATCTATTAGTAGTAAAGGCCAACACATGATCGGTTGGCCAGTTAATCATCGTTATGTTATCTGGTAATTTAGTAGTCACTATCAGTTAAATTACTTTTTGTATCTGCGCGTAAAAGATTAGTCAGCGCCACCATGTCATCAGGAATATCAGCATGCCAAGTCATTTGCTCACCGGTTATAGGGTGATATAAAGATAGCATTGCCGCATGTAATGCTTGACGCTTAAATTGACGGAGCATTTCACGTAACTCTTCCGAGGCATTTTTCGGTGGTCGTGGGCGTCCACCGTAAACAGGATCGCCTACTAATGGGTGTGTAATATGCGCCATATGTACACGAATTTGATGTGTTCGACCGGTTTCCAGACGTAAACGTAATCGCGTATGTAGCCTAAACTTCTCCATAACACGATAATGCGTCACCGATGGACGGCCTGAAAAAGTTACCGCCATATGCGTACGCTTGGTGGCATGACGACCAATAGGTTCATCAACTAAACCACCAGCAGTCATAGTTCCATTAGCAATAGCTTCATATTCACGAGTAATTTCACGTGCCTGTAAAGATTCAACTAAGTTAGTTTGTGCTGCAATTGTTTTTGCTACCACCATCAAACCTGTGGTGTCTTTATCAAGGCGATGAACTATGCCCGCTCTTGGTACAACATCTAACTGCGGACAATGATGCAACAAAGCATTTAACACCGTGCCATCAGGATTACCAGCACCTGGGTGAACAACAAAGCCCGCAGGCTTGTTAATCACTAATATATCGTCATCTTCATAAACAATATTTAATGGTAAATCTTGGGCAGCAAAGCGAACTTCAGCCTCAACTTCGGTATTGATGGCGATTTGTTCACCACCAAACATTTTTTCACGGGCTTTGTCGACAACGACACCATCAACCGTAACATGTCCGGCTAAAATCCACTCTTTTAAGCGTGAACGTGAATAGTCAGGGAACATTTCGGCCAAAGTCTGGTCGAAACGCTTACCTAAGCATGATTCGGGAACCGTGTCCCGGTGTTGAATTATTTCAGCCATTAAACTCTCTATTAATTAGCACTGTGCAAGGCATGATTGCTAGGTTAGAATGCCAATGCTTATTTTACCTCTTTGCTAAAGCAATTACATTAAGTAATTCTAATGAGGAAGATATTTATTTTAACTAAAACAAAGTAGTGATATTGAAGTCTATGGAAAAAATGACAATAAAAATAATATGCCTTACGCTAATGCTAGCATTGGTAGGCTGTTCAGGAACAAACGAGAAAGAAATTGAAAAAATACCAGACAAATCTGCTCAAGCATTATTTGCTGATGCAAGAGAGTCACTTGATAATGGATTATATCAAAAAGCCATTCAAATTTTATCAGCGATAGATTCTCGATTTCCTTATGGACCTATTTCTCATCAAGTTCAATTAGACTTAATTTACGCATATTACAAAAGTGGCGATGCGGCTCAGGGCTTAGCATTAACTGATCGATTTCTTCGCCTGAATCCTGCGCATGCTAATTTAGATTATGTTTACTATATGCGAGCATTAATCAACATCGCGACGCAAGAAAATTTATTTCAGGATTTGGCTGGCATAGACCGTTCAGATCGTGATCCTACTGCTGCACGAGATGCTTTTAATGATTTAAAAATCGTTTTAGAAAAGTATCCTGAAAGTAAATATGCTGCTGACTCACGTCAACGCATGATTGCCATTAAATCTCGATTAGCAAAATATGAATTGTCTGTCGCACGTTACTATTACAAACGCGGGGCGTTTGTATCCTCAGCTAACAGAGGAAAATACATTGTTGAATACTTCTCTCCTAGCCCTGAAACTGAAGCGGCATTAGAAATTATGATCATGTGCTATGAAGAGTTAGGCTTAACTGAATTACAAACTAACGCTAAGCAAGTACTCGCGGCAAATTATCCTAACAACCCGCTCGTTAAGTAGTATTAATTAATCCATATCAATAACTGAATACTCACTTACTATTAAAAATACCAGCAGATGCTGGTATTTTTAATTGTCTTGGCGCTATGAAGAAAGTACAGCCTTTGGTTAGATTGTCAGCTAATCAGCTCGTTATTATATAGCCTCTTCGTCTTCTTCCCCGGTACGAATACGAATCACGCGCTCGACGTCAGTAATAAATATTTTACCATCACCAATTTTTCCGGTTTGTGCCGTTTCTAAAATAGTATTTACACAACGTTCAACATTTTCTTTTTTCACTACTATTTCTAGTTTTACTTTCGGTAAAAAGTCCACCATATATTCAGCGCCTCGATAAAGCTCAGTATGACCTTTTTGCCGTCCGAAGCCTTTTACCTCAGATACTGTCATGCCTGTTACACCAATTTCGCCTAACGCTTCACGTACATCATCCATTTTAAATGGTTTAATTATCGCTTCTATCTTTTTCATTTTTACAGCCTATAGGTTAATTTTTAAACTCAGCATTTCATTGATAATTATTATTATCTACATCACAGCTTAACATCAAGCGATTGTACACAGAATTCACTTACAGCTATAGTGCAAAAATTCTAATCAAAGATAGATTTTGTTACACTAGCTTTAATCCTGACATAAAAATCAGTTTAACTCGCATATTCACTTATCACCTAAAGGAAATATAATGAACGCCCAGGCAATAATCGATGAAATGAAAGTATTACCTGAAATTGATACTGCGTTTGAAATAAAACGTAGAATCGACTTTATTAAAAATAAGTTAGTACAGTCAGGACTAAAATCTCTAATTCTAGGTATTAGTGGTGGCATTGATTCATCAACCTGCGGACGTTTGGCTCAACTTGCGGTTGACGCTTTAAATAGTGAAAACGTTGAAAGTGATACAAAATATCAGTTTATTGCCGTTAGACTTCCCTTTGATGTGCAAGCAGATGAAGATGACGCACAACTCGCCCTGAAGTTTATAAAGCCGAGCCATAGCTTAAGTACTAATATATTTGCTGGTGTAGAAGGTATACATCAAGAAGCAATTAATGCTTTACAAGAGGCTGATATTTTTACCGCCTCTGCTGCAGCGGTAGATTTTTCTAAAGGTAATGTTAAAGCTCGCACTCGCATGGTGATGCAATACCATATCGCTGGAATATTAGGAGGTTTAGTATTAGGCACAGATCATTCCGCTGAAAATATAACGGGTTTCTTTACCAAATGGGGTGATGGTGCTTGCGATTTAGCGCCTTTGTTTGGTTTGTCTAAACGCCAAGTAAAACAACTTGCTCGTGCGTTAAACGCGCCTGAGCAATTGATTGAAAAAGCCCCTACCGCTGACTTAGAAGAGCTGACTCCAAGCAAAAAAGATGAAGACGCTTTAGGTATGAGTTACGACCAATTGGATGACTTTTTGGAAGGTAAAAACACCGATAAAGCAATTGAAAATAAAATAATGGCTATCTATATGAAAACACAACATAAGCGTTTAGCAATTCCAACAATATATGAAAATTAACTCATTTCACTTGGAATAATCATCAGATTTTGACTATAAATAGCGTAGAACTACGTACTCAACTAAGGAATGGTTGTTATGTCAAAATTCGTTGGATTTACCATCATAGAAACACTGGTTTCATTAGCGATATTGCTAAGTTTAATTGCCATCGGCGTCCCAAGTCTCAACAATTTCATTGTTTACACCCGTGTAGACAATGAAATTTTTAGCCTCCACCGTTTAATTTTAATTGCGAGGAATACAGCGATAAGCGCCAACTCTAAAGTTACTCTGTGCCCACTTAATAGCAACGGTCAATGCAAAAACTCATGGCATAAGGAGCTAAGTGTATTCATAGATATTAACAATAATAAGATCTATGAGCCCTCACTCGATGAACAACTTATTGTTCATAAAGCCGCAATAAAAGTCGGTGATAAACTACAGTACGGAAAAACGCGTGTAGGCCTAACATACTCAGCCACAGGACATTTAGCAGGATGGGGGCAAAATGCTACTTTCAGCTATTGCCCTAAAGGTCATAATGACAAAAACAGAGGCATCGTTGTCGCGACTTCAGGCCGAGCTTATGTCAGTGCCGCAAATAAAACCAATCAAAAAAATATCAGACGCACTGGTGCCTTAATCAAGTGCACATAACGTATTAACCACAATAATCAGCCTAAAATATAAAGCGCTTAACATCTAACAGGGCCTGAGGGTTATTTGTGTCGTCATTAATATAAATAATTAGCAGCATAGTCTTAGCATATCCAACCAGTTTGAACTTAAACTAAGTACTTATTGATGCAAGGAATGTTGCTTTTCACACTAAAAAACGGTTAATTTAATCGATAATATTTTGCTGTGGAAAATGATAAAAGTAAAACAAATTTGCTAGCTGAGTATAGGTAACAATGTTATAAGTAAAATATCACCCTAACATTGGCTGTCGTAATGCCTAAAAACCACAATACACATCAATCGGCTAAAAAATTCATCTCAGGCTTTACCATTACCGAGCTTCTTATTGGTATATTTATTATAGGCATATTAACGGCAGTCGCCGTACCGAGTTTAGGAAGCTTTATGTTGCAATCACGTGTTGATAACGAAATAAGTGAATTGCAGCGCCTGCTATTAACAGCTAGAAACAGTGCTGTTAATAGTGGGAAAAATGTAACTGTCTGTCCATTAAGTGGCACAAGTTGTAGCACAAATTGGCAAAACGAATTAAGTGTATTTACTAATAATGGTAATTCATTGGTAAATAATAAAAGCTTTGACAGCGCTAATGAAGAACTTATTAAAGTTAAAGCTAAAGTCGCTAGCGGTGATACCTTAAAATTTAGTCAAACTATTATTATTTTCTCTCCTACAGGCCGGCTAGTTTCAGGGGGTAATGGTGCTTTTAGTTATTGCCCTAAAGATAATACTGACTTATCACGTGGTATTAACATTTCATTATCCGGTCGATTATATAAAACTTCTGATACGGATAATGACAATAAAGACGAGAATAGAGACGGCACTGATGTTTCCTGTAGCTAGCGTGCTTTACTCAATAAAATCAGGACTTTAGAAAACCCCTAACTGTTAAGTTGGCATGAGAACAATACTGACTGATTAACGACAATAAATAACTTTTACGGTAATAACACAACTATTTACCGTGCTTGACTCTTAAACAAACGATTTGCTTTCAATGAGGAAAATTTTGCGGTTAAGGGAACACATTCGAATACCTTTTGGATTTGTTGCTTATCCCTTGATAACGATGTCAGTACTTTGCGCTTAGGTAAAGTATCAAGCAGCTTTTTAATGTCAGCCTCCTTCACTCTAGCAAAATAAATAATCTCTTTATCACTAGTTAATACGACATGGCATTTTGCATCTACTTTGTATTTTTTTTTCACCTGAGCTTCAGCGCTATTATCAAAACTAACAGCGATGAACAGTATGTAAATAATACTGGTTATGTTTTTCATCTTATTGCTCCCAACAAGCGCTAGCGGGTAGTTTTTTGCCAGTTTCACTGACTGATAATTTCTGGCATTGAGTGTCATTAGTTTTTTGTGGTTCAAGCGCGGTCGCCGTTAGAACAAAGCCACCATCAGCCAATGCTGCATCAATACTGTAATAACTATTTTCGGTGATAAACGGGTCTTTATCCAAGCCCAGCTTTTTCATATCACTAGTATACTTTCTATTATCGACATAAAATTGTTCCTGAAGATTAGCTAACCTCAGTAATTCACGTTGTGCTTCGGTACGATTTGATCGTGTCACAAAATCTATATAGGCAGGAAAAGCGATAGATGCCAAAATAGCAATTATCGCTACTGTCATTAATAGTTCAACTAATGTGAAGCCTCTATTATTCTTACGATTAGCCATTATTGCTCCTCACTAATATACAAATAGGTTCTCATCGTTTGTAGTGTAAAGCCCACCGGTATTATTTTCCGCCCAACGATAATATTACCAATGGCATCATCATTTGTCTCAGGATCACCATCATCATTAGGAACAACAATTAAGGTTGGCGCTCCTAAGAACTGTTCATTGATTACAACTTTACGGACGGGGGCAGCTTCAGGCGTAGCTTCATTCCAATTATATATAGCTGTGCCTAATGCAAGATCTACCGCATATAACAAGCCCGTACCATTAGGTTGTATACAGTGAATAACATTAGTATCTAAGTTTGGTGGAATAAATGTCGTGAAATAAACAACACCATTAATAACAATGGCATCTGCGGTACTTTTTTCTCCTGAACCTTCAAGGTCAATATACCAACCCGATTTATCACTGACCGCTATTTCAAGTGTTTTGCGCTCTTGGGTTGTTAACGTTTTAGCAAAAGGGTCATTTGTGTAATCATACAGATCATTTTTTAATAACGCGGTAGGAGCTTTAGGGGCTTTAGCACTATAAAAAGATTGGGTTTTAATATGCTCATCTTTGATCATAAAAAAGCGATCATTGGTATCTATACCAATAGGATTCGATCGATCACCGCTGCCAATTAAAACAGCATCATAAGGTTTTTCTTGATGACTAATGATTTTAGTGGTTTCTCCATCTTCATCAGTCACTTCAGTTTCAATCGTTTCACTGATAAAAGTACGGACGATTGATGGTTCGTTAAAAAAACGTAAATCAGCGCTATTGCTAGTCCCTCCAAATTCTGCCAATTTAAAAACCGTCCAAGGAGCATTACTATCATTGGGGGTTGCGCTTGGCATATCTACACGCCAAACATTACCGCCGGTATCACCAGTATATAAACGGTCAATCAAGCCATCGCCGTCACTGTCTAAAATACCTATACTTGAGGGAATACTATCAGTGCCAATAAAAGCGCTATCAGCTCCCTGAGGTGCTAAGCTCCACTTCAATGAGCCCGTTGCTGCATCAACCATATAAATAGCACGTCCCTTACCATCAGCAACGCCTGGGTTTACAGAGTCTTTTGCGGCATCGTAACCACCACCAAAAAATAGTACTGGAGCTGCTACTGCACTGTTTCCTGTCCCATTTATGTTCAATTTAGAATAACCAAGCTTTGGTTGTGACCATGACTGGCCAAGCTCCGAAAAACCTGTTGACGTTGCATCAATATGCCATAGTTTACTTGGGACACTTGGATTACTAATATCAAGCGCATAATAAGATGTACCACCACGGCGTAAACCAAAAAACACCCAGACTTTATCTGCACCGTTAATAATACCGTCACCATTATTATCTTTTATATATGATGTAATACTACCGTCAATGCCATACACTTTATCAGCTGTCGCGTAGTTTTCTCTTAATGGTTTAATATTATTAAAAAATTCTTTTGGCATAAATGCCCAATCTTCATCAACAGTCGCTCCTTTATCTTCAAACATATGAAGCGCTCCAGCATTAGTACCTATGACAACTCGAATACTCGTGCCGTAATTAATCACCAAAGGTTTAGAATGGAGAGGATCACCAAACACGTCTGGTCGCATAATGGGTGTAGTGCCATCATCCAATTTGACATTATCAACATTTATTCCCATTGCCCAGTTTAAATAGGCCCCCACATCATCTTCAGCAACATCCATTTCAGTCGCGAGTTCAAGACTACCACCAAATGAACTTTCAGCCTGAGTTTCAGTTAATAAGGCTAAAGCTCCGGCAGAGCCAATATCACTGTAGATCACACGGCTTGTTTTGTTACGCAGCATTTGTGCTACGCCTCCTTCACTCACTTTGTCACCGTCTTTAGATTCATCTGGTGACCAAAAGCTTGTTACTTCTTCAGAAAATTGGCCATTATTGGCATCAAGTGCCGGCTTACCATGTTTTCCCACCTGCTTGTTGCTTATAACTTTGTATTTTTTAAGGTTGCCTTGCCATCGCGGCCCATTATCCGGCTGAAACATAGCGTAATAAACTGAGTTTAACGTTTCTGTACGGTCGAAGTTATTCGCGGCAACTGATGCCGATGTCAAGCTGTCATTACTGGGTTCTAAATCTTCCAAAGCGCCAACCAATGCTGCCGTTAGCTGTGCACTATCTGTTGCTCGAAAATATTTCCCACTGCCAAGCCTTGCGGTTTCTTTTAATAGCGGTGCTGCATCATCAGCACCGTCGCTGAAACCAATAGTATAAATATCGGCGGTTTGTTTACCTGATAATTGAGTATTAAGATCATTATTGCTCATCCATTCGGCAAGACCTGCCAAATAGTTGTTATCATATTTGCTACCGGAAAAGTTAATGGTCGTTCCATCATCAACAGTAGATAAAGCTTCTATTTTACCATCGGCATGCTTGTCTTGGGTGGGCACACCATCCGTTATTAAAATAACATAAGCTTTGTTACTACAACTTGAAAAAGGGCTAACATACTTGTTTGATGATTCAACAGAAGAGTCGGTATCTCTGGGCGGGGTATTTTTGGTGTAATATGTACTACCGTCATTATAATAAATATTGATATCGTCATCACCATAATCAACATTCCGACCAGAAAAATACAATGATGATTCATATAGTGTTTCACATAAAGGTGTATTTCCTCTAGCAAGAACTTGATTATTAACTAGATCAAGTAGTGACGATTTATTTTCATCGGTCATTTCCTTAATCCCGGCAACAATACGACCGCCATTACCATGGTTTTGGCTATCGCCATAGTTGTAGTTAAAAATCTGTAAACCAAAATCAATAGAAGGTGCTGAGTTAATCACGTCATTGATGCTTTCTCGTGCCATCTCCATACGGCTACGCGTCTCTTCTTGCGTATTATCACCATAATGCCAACGTAAATAATTATCGGTATACAGTGTTATTAATGTGCCACTCCAGGCCACATCTGAATTGCTCTGCTCAGCAGTATAATATTGTGGCTCACTTTGATCGCCCAAATAGTTAACAGGAAAACCAGGTTCAACACCATCAGCATTGCTAGGATTGTTGCTTAATACATCATCTTCACAATCCAACACATAGATATTGGCACCATTATTATCTGAGAGGTTTCGCCATTGTCCCGTGTTATTTCTATACTTGTAGCGTCGAATATGAGCAGTATAAAACCCCTGAGTCGCTAAAGATGATTTAGCACTATCACAGCCATTTAACGAAGCTAAAAAACGACGTTTTTCTGTCGTAGTATCAGGCCTAGGTATTTCATCACCCTTGTTATAATATAAAAATTTACTCGAAAACTTAGTGGTATTAGGAATCGCGGGATAATTTACTGCTGGATCGTACCCTATTTTAACCGTCTCTTCTGTCGTCATACTGCCTGAGTTATCAAGAATGATCAGTACTTGGGTTTTAGCCCCTGCAAGCTTTACAGCCTCGCTAACGTATAACTCGATATCTTCACTAAAAGAAATTGTTGGCATCAACACCAATAAACTTATCAGTAAATATTTTTTCATTATGTTAACTCCAGTATTGGGCTAAAATACCTTAGCGTTATCGTAAAAGTTGTTGAACAACACCAGTATTAACGACAACCGTATTGGTATTTTTTCGTCCATATTCACGAACCACTTGCACGCGCAGTACGTTACAGGAAAAAACTTGTGTTGAAGAAGCCGACCTCGAATGCGGGCAATATGGCTCTAACTCTAAGTCATTATTAGCAATTTGAATACCTGCAGTAGTATCACTATCGGTATTCGTTTTAGTTAAGGTCTCTGTTACTACCACAGGGAACTTAACTAAAGGCAAAGCAAAGGCATTATTACCTAACCCACCATTGATTTGTCGAAACATCACCTCATCGCTGGCACTTATTGCTTCCTGTGTGGCGACAACTTTATCTTCACTTGCGCCTGACATTTTCATATCCGATGTAGTATTTTGCATCAAGACGCCAGCAAGAGCTGTTAAAGCAACTAAAAATACTAAAGATACAATTAACACAACGCCTTGTTGTCGACTAAAAGTATTTGTTTTAGCTATCAAATTCACCATGAATCGACCCCTGCGTTATAGAGTGTTACCGTTGAATTAAATAATAATCGGCGATAATTATCATTAAATGTAACGGGCAAGTCACCCAAATTATAAGTATTACTATTAGTATATTGGCTATCGGGAAGAATGCTGCGTGCTAGCACATAAATGCGTATAGCCAAAATCCGGTTATTGTTGCCATGATCCCACTGTGTAATGGTCATATTATCTGCCGAAACAAAAGTATCAACAATACCATAACCTGCATCATCGGGTGAGTCGGTATCTAAACCATACATAAAACGAATCATTTCAATACCATCAATAATCGGATCAAAGGTCATTTTCTTTGTTAGCCGCCCTTGCATTAGAACCGGTACCGTATTATTCCCCTGAGCTTCCTCTCTAATATAGTAAATATGGTGCTGATACTCCCAAAGTTGACTATTTAACACCGCAGGAATAGCCGTACCCGTGAATATCGTCGCTTCGCTTAAATTAGAAATGATATAATACTGTTGCGCTGTGCTTAATGTTAATGGCGTTGATATCGCCCTTTTGAACTGTATAACATCAGATGCTATTTTAGCATCATCAATACACCCCATGATTGAGCTGTTTGTTACCGTTTGCCCCCATAGAGTTCTAAAATGACCAACTCCAGCAGGGAAAGTACCATTATTCAATCCGTCACCGATACATTCATCATCAGGAGCAGTGGGAACCGCATTTAGCATTGCTAAATCCAATGTGCCGGTATAATCACCCCAGAAGTTTTGCTTTAATAAGTCATCACTCAGTACGCTGAGAGCAAAACGACCATTTTCTTGTAATTCACCATAAGTTGTTGTTTCTTGGCTAGTCGTTTTCATACCAACGAAAACACTTATCACGCCAGCAAATAGCGCTAACCCCACCGCAAGGGAAATAAATATTTCAACTAATGTAAACCCATGCTGTTTGTTCATATTAGTTTATAAATGCCTCAACTATCACTTGCCGCCTTTTACTACCGGCAGTACCACAGGTATTTTTTTCTCCATCAAAAATTTCTGTTCTTCCTTCCCAACTGATCACAACAGTAACGGCATTGGCAACTTGGCTTATGCAGCCTCTAACTCCTGTTAAACCGGCAAGCTTATTTCCATCATTAACAACATCCGCTCCCATTAGTGACATTTCCCATTCATACTTGTCATTAATCATCATCTCTGCGGGGCTACATATCCCAGCAAGCGTATTGCAACGGTTTTCGGGCACAGCGTCTAAGGTTTCGCCATAATTTGACGCTGCATACCCAGCTAGTGTCGCTGAATTGTTACTACGCATTCGTTCAATAATATCTTGAGCTAAAGCTGATGCAACTGAGCGTTGCATCGCATCAAAACTACCTTTTTTGGCCGTTGCTTGCATAGCTACAGCACCTAAAATACCAGTAACTAAGATAAAAACAGCAATCAACACCTCAATAAAGGTCATGCCTTTATTAAGGGTGAACTTGTGATGAAAATTACGGGGAAATACATTATTCAAGCGTTAATCTCCCTTTAAGCAAAAATGACAAACAACGGGTATGATTACTATAGCTGAAAAAAACAAAAGTAAAATAGCTAAATTTAGGCAGTTATTGGTGGATAGCGACCAGAGCAGTCACTATGCAGTGTAAGTCTATATATGTTAAAAGTCACATCATTAGAATGCATTAACCTAGACCTTAAATCATTATAACGAGAAAAATTCCTTATTTTTACAACACTCTTACTTCTCGCTAGCTCTATTTGCAGTTATATAGATTAGCTTAGTGACCAGCTAACTCAATATAACTACAAATAACTACAAATAACATCAATTTAAATTAACGTAATTCTATCGGTACAGCAAATACCGTATTTTCTTCCCTGCCAGGGTATTCAATAACTTCTTTTCCACCCAAACATTTAAGCGCATCAATAACTTGCTGTACTAAAATTGCAGGCGCAGAAGCACCAGCGGTAACACCAACTTTATCAATTCCATCTAGCCAAGATGCATCAATGTCAGCAGCCGTATCAATCAAATATGATGTGGTGCCAATTTTTTCTGCCAACTCACGTAAACGATTTGAATTAGAACTATTTTTAGCACCTACAACAAGCAATAGCCCTACTTGCTCAGCAATAGAACGAACAGCATCTTGACGATTTTGTGTTGCATAACAAATATCATCTTTGCGAGGCCCTTGAATTAATGGAAACTTAACTCGCAAAGCATCAATAACATCACTAGTATCATCAACAGATAAGGTCGTTTGGCTACAATAATACAGTTTAGTAGGATCTTTGATAACTAATGTCGCAACATCTTCAGCTGACTCAACTAGATAGATGCCGCCTTCTTCGCTTTCGTATTGCCCCATCGTTCCTTCAACTTCAGGATGTCCCGCATGACCAATGAGAATACATTCAACACCTTTACGACTCGTGCGAGATACTTCCATATGAACTTTGGTAACGAGTGGACAAGTCGCGTCAAAAACTTTTAAGCCACGATCTTTTGCTTCATTGCGCACGGCTTTTGATACACCATGAGCACTAAAAATTACCGTACTATCATCAGGCACTTCATTTAGCTCATCGACAAAAACTGCCCCACGATCTTTTAAGCCATTAACAACAAATTTGTTATGCACTACTTCATGACGAACGTAAATAGGTGCTTCAAATAAGTCTAAGGCTCTATCAACGATACTGATCGCTCGATCAACGCCAGCACAAAATCCTCGAGGATTAGCTAAAATAATTTCCATAATATTCTCGTTACTTTCAAATTACTTAACTTCAATAACGTCGATAACAAACGTTACTTCTTGACCAGCTAAAGGATGATTAAAATCAATGGTTACAGAGTTGCCTGTCACATCTTTAATCATGCCGGGTAACTCACCACCAGGTTGTGTAAAAGTGATAATATTACCCACTTTAGCCGGCGCTTCCTCACTGAACTTACTGATATCCATGTAATGAATATTTTCCGGTAAAGGCTCTCCAAAGGCATCTACGGCAGCTAAAGTAAACTCTTTACTTTCACCGGCCTTCATACCAATTAATTGTGCTTCAAATGCAGGTGAAATACTTGCGTCACCCATCATAATTTTAGCGGGCTTTTTATTCACTTTGGTACTGTCTGCTGCAGAGCCATCAGCGAGCTTCATGGTGATATGAGCGATAATTTCAGAAGCTGCAGTTACTAAATTTGTCATAAAATTTTCTCTTTAAGAATTAACACTTTGTGTTTTTTTATTCGCTTCACCATTTTTAAATGAATCGAAAATCATTAATGCTGCACCAATGAATATCATTGAATCAGCAATATTAAAGGCCGGAAAATGATAACCAAAACCATAAAAATCTAAAAAGTCGATAACGTAACCAAATAGCACACGATCAATTAAATTGCCGACAGCGCCACTTAACATCAACGCAAACGCAACTGAAAGCAAAGCTTGCTGCTTCGGCGTTTTGGCGAGCCAAACAATAAAAATAATACTGGCGATAGCGGCTATTGCAGTGAAAAACCAACGTTGCCAGCCACCTTGATCAGCTAAAAAACTAAAGGCCGCACCTAAATTATGTACATAGGTTAAGTTAAAAAAAGGCAAAACCTCAATCGATTGATATAAGTCCATTTGACTTACAATTAACTGCTTAGTCGCTTGATCTGCAATTAAACAAATCAGCGTTAACCATAACCAGCGTAAACCGGTTTGGGTAAATAAATTTTTCATAAATAATTCTCTTATACGCTACTGAGCCAAAGTACACGATTCAAAATGAGAAAAACGTGCAGACTTGAGTAAAGTGCTGCACGCTTTAAAATTATCACTCAAAAGGTTACTAAAATATTAAGCAAACTGGCGAACTTCACCTGAGGCTTCAACGTTAGTAATACAGCGTCCACAAAGTTCAGGGTGCTTTTCATCTTGACCAATATCTTCAGTAACATGCCAACAACGATCACACTTAGCACCTTCAGCCGGCGAAACCGTTAGCCACAATCCGTCAATTTCAGTTGCTAATGTATCTGCTGGTGCACTTGTTACGATTTCCACGCTCGCTTTAGAAGTAATCAAGACAAATCGAAGTTCTTCACCAAGTTGCTGAAGTTTTTCAGCCAACTCAGCGGTGGCATACAATGTAACCGCTGCCTCAAGCGCTTTACCAACTTGTTTTTCTTTACGGGCATTTTCTAAGGCTTTGTTTACTTCTGCACGAACAAGTAAAATATCACTCCAATAAGCATTATTTAAACTACTCGTTGTTGATGTTTTTGGTAAACCATCAAACCAAACACCGGTAAAAACAAACTCTTCACGTGTTGTATCAGATGCGGTTGGCAATGCTTGCCAAATTTCTTGAGCAGTAAATGATAAAATTGGAGCCATCCAACGTGTCATTGCTTCTGCAATTAAATACATTGCTGTTTGACATGAGCGACGAGCGACACTGTCTTCTTTCGCCGTATATTGACGGTCTTTAATAATATCTAAGTAAAAACCACCTAGCTCCGTGGTACAAAAGTTCATTAGTTTGTGCACAACAACATGAAACTCGTACTCGTCATAGGCCGCTATAATTTCAGTCTGTAATTGTGCAGCTTTATCTACAGCCCAACGGTCAAGTGCCACCATATCATCAAAGGCAATAGAATCCGTTTTAGGATCAAAGCCATTCAAGTTAGATAATAAAAAGCGCGAGGTATTACGAATACGACGATAAGCGTCAGCTTGACGTTTAAATATTTCATCACCAGCTGTAATTTCTTGCGTGTAGTTAACCGACGCTGTCCATAAGCGCAAAATATCAGCACCTAAAGTATTAGTAATTTCTTTGGGAGTGATGACATTGCCTAATGACTTAGACATTTTATGGCCTTTAGCGTCAACCACAAAGCCATGTGTTAATACTTGTTTGTACGGCGCTTTACCGTTCATAGCTACTGAAGAAATCATTGATGACATAAACCAACCACGATGCTGATCAGAGCCTTCAAGATATAAATCAGCGATACCGTCAAACTCTTCACGAGCGTTAACGACTGAATAATGTGTTGTGCCAGAATCAAACCACACATCTAACGTATCAGGTACTTTAACGTATTCTTTTGCGTCATCACCAATGAGTTCTGCAGCATCTAAATCAAACCAGGCTTGAATGCCTTTTTCTTCAACACGCTGTGCTACTGTTTCGATTAATTCAATGCTTTTAGGATGCAATGCACCAGTGTCCTGATGAATAAACAGCGCCATAGGTACACCCCACGTACGTTGACGTGATATACACCAATCAGGACGGCCTTCAACCATAGATTCAATACGACGTTGGCCCCAATCCGGGATCCATTGTGTTTTTTCAATTTCTTTTAATGAATCAGCACGTAAACCTTTATTATCCATGCTGATAAACCACTGCGGCGTAGCACGGAAAATTAATGGTGTTTTATGACGCCAGCAATGTGGGTAAGAATGCTCTAACGCATGATGATGCATAAGCGTGCCATGCTCTTTTAGCACTTCAACGACATTAGCATTGGCTTTAAAAACATGCTGGCCAGCGAATAGTGCAGTGTCATCTAAATAAACACCGTTTGCACCTACAGGGTTAGCCACTTCTAAGTTGTAAAGCTTACCTACTTCAAAATCTTCTACACCATGCCCTGGCGCAGTATGTACACAACCAGTACCTGAATCGGTGGTTACATGTTCGCCAAGGATAACCGGCACAGTAAAGTCATAAAACGGATGCTTAAGTTGCACAAGTTCTAATGCACTACCCTTACAAAAGCCTAATGCGTGGTACTTATCAATACCGAAACGATCCATGCAAGACGTAACGAGATCAGAGGCAAGAATCAAACGCTCTCTACCTTGTTCTGTTTCACATTGCACTAAAGTGTATTCAACATCAGCATGTAGCGAAACGGCACGGTTAGCAGGCAATGTCCATGGTGTTGTAGTCCAGATAACAACCGAAATGCTACCTTCACCTTGATGATTTTCAGGGTGGTCAAATTTATCAGCAACACTTTGCTCGACAACCGTAAATTTCACATCTATAGCAGGTGACTGCTTATCTTTATATTCAACCTCAGCTTCTGCTAAAGATGAACCACAATCTGTACACCAATGCACAGGTTTAAAGCCTTGATGTAAATGGCCGTTTTCAGCAATCTTACCTAATGAGCGAATAATGTTGGCTTCAGTATCAAAATCCATCGTGCGATAAGGCTTATCCCAATCAGCAAAAACCCCCAAGCGTTTAAAGTCGTCACGTTGACCATCAACTTGCTTAGCAGCATACTCACGACATTTCTCGCGAAAAACACTAGCAGAAACTTTGCTACCAGGTTTACCAACTTTCTTTTCTACCATTAATTCAATTGGTAAACCGTGACAATCCCAACCTGGTACGTACGGCGCATTGAAGTCTGATAAGGTTTTTGATTTAACAATAATATCTTTAAGAATTTTGTTAACAGCATGACCAATATGAATATTACCATTTGCATACGGAGGGCCATCATGCAAAATGAATGATTTCTTACCTTTTTTTGCGGCACGAATTTGACCGTATAAATCTTTTTCAGCCCACTCTTTTAGCATGTTCGGTTCACGATTTGCCATATTTCCTTTCATCGCAAAAGAAGTTGCAGGCAAATTTAGGGTTTGTTTGTAATCACTCATTAAAATTAATATCCGTTGTCGTAGTCACTAATATTCTATTTAGTGTTATGTTGTGTTTTCTTAACCGAATTAAATTAAGCTAAGTTCTGCACAAAAGTGCGGGCCTGTTCTGTATCTATAGCAATTTGCTTAATAAGGTCAGTTAGCGAGCTAAACCTCTGTTCACTGCGGAGTTTTTTCAACATAACTACCTCAATGACTGCACCATACAAATTGTTATCAAAATCAAAAATATGTACTTCTAACTGCTGCCTAATTCCGGCAACTGTTGGTCTTGAACCAATATTAGCAACACCAAAGTGTTGACCAAACTGACTTTTTACCTGCACCGCATACACTCCTGAAACAGGAGAAACTCGGCGCTTTAATCTTACATTAGCAGTAGGAAAGCCCATTTCACGGCCACGTTTATCACCATGAAATACTTTACCAATAATAGAATAAGGACGTCCGAGCATGCTTTCAGCTGCACTCAAATCGTCTTTTTCTAATAATTGTCTAATTGCGGTACTACTAACCCGACAGCCTGCTAACTTATGGCTTGCGGTATCAGTGACTGAGAAGCCAAATTGCTGCCCCGCCGCTTCTAACATGGAAAAATTACCTTGACGGTTTTTACCAAAACGAAAATCATCACCAACAATTAAATGTTTTATTGCTAAACGTTTTACTAATAGGTCTTTAATAAAAATTTCGGCGTTTAGACTAGCAAATTTTTTATTAAAATTGATACAAATTAATCTATCCACGCCAAGATTTTTTAATAACGCATATTTATCACGTAATCGGCATAGTCTTGCTGGTGCAGTTTCAGGGGAAAATAATTCTTGTGGCTGTGGTTCAAACACTAACACAGCCGCTTCACAATTAAGCTCTCGTGCTTTTTCAACCAAAGCTAAAATAACTTGTTGATGCCCCAAATGAACGCCATCAAAATTGCCAATTGTTAACACACAGCCTTGGCGATTTTCATCGACGTTAATCCGCATGTTATGAATGCCACGTGTTAATTGCATTTAATTAAAAAACCTTACTGCCAATAGATATTTACCATTAGCTAAATCATAAAAGAATAAAAACTGATGAATTATATATCACTCAGCAATAAGAATCAGCCCTTAGCCGTAGTTATTTTTACGATAAATCCGGCATTAATTTGAAGGTTTTCCAGCAACTTTCATATCTGAAAGCCTAATTCCAAGTAATAATAAACAAACTAAATAACTTGTAATGCCACAAACAATACAGATTAAAAGTTGCGTTACTTGTTCAACAAAACTCAAAGCAAGCCAAACATTAAATGTTGGCGATAAGTAATAAACTATCACAGCCATTACCGCGGCAGCACAGATCAAACGAATAATAAACCACCAAGTTTTACGCGATAACTGAAACACATTAGCTGATTTTAAGCCATGATATAGCATCATGGCATTTAACGTTGCTGATAACGTCGTCGCAATAGCTAAACCAACATAACCAAAAAAAGGCGCTAACATTATATTAAAAGCCATATTAGCTACCATAGCTTTAATGGCTATTTTAACCGGTGTTTTTGTATCTTGGCGGGCATAATAGCCAGGAGCTAAAACTTTAATAAACATGAAACTAAGCAAGCCAGAAAGGTAAGCAAATAACGCATAAGACACTTGTAATACTTCATGCTGAGTAAATTCACCTCGCATAAACAACACCATAATAATAGGTTGCGCTAACACCATCAGACCTGCTAACGCGGGCCAGCCAAATAGTGAAACAACTCTCAAGCCCCAATCTATTGTATCACTGAACTCTTGAGTATCTTTTTTAGTGTGCAGTTTTGCCAAACTTGGTAGGATCACGGTGGCAATTCCAATACCAAATAAACCGAGTGGAAATTCAAGTAACCGGTCAGCGTAATATAGCCAACTTATAGAGCCCGTGATCAACATACTGGCAATAATAGTATCAAGTAATAAATTAATTTGCGTGACTGATACGCCAAAAAGCGCGGGGATAATCAATTTACGTATTTTAACAACACCTGGTGCATTCCATGCCCATTTTGGCTTAACTAAAGCCCCGGCTCGATATAAAAATGGCAATTGAAAAGCGAATTGTAGAAAGCCACCTAAAAATACCCCCCAAGCAAGACCAAAAGCAGGATTATCCATAACCGGTGCTAAATAAATAGCACAAGCAATAACACCAACATTTAATAAAACGGGTGTGAATGCTGAAACAGCAAAGCGACCATAGGTATTGAGTATTGCACCTGATAAAGCCGTAATACTGACAAACCAAAGATAAGGAAAGGTTATTTTTAATAAGGTACTCGCAAGGTCAAACTTTTCACTGGCAGGCCCATCATTTAACCAATCTAAGAACCAGCCAAAACCAAATAATGCAACAAACACCGGCGATGCTATCATGCCAAACAAAGTCACTAGTGTGATGACAACACCAAGCGTGCCTGATACTTGGGCGATTAACTTGCGCGTTTCATTCGTCTTATTTTGCTCATCAAGGGTATGATATTCACTTAATACTGGTACAAAAGCCTGTGCAAAAGCTCCTTCGGCGAAAAGCCGGCGTAGAAAGTTGGGAATTTTATTGGCAAAAAAGAAAACATCAGCTGACGCGCCAGCGCCCATAAAGTTCGCTATAACTACATCTCGTACTAAGCCAAGAATACGCGATACTAATGTCATTACACTGACAATAATCCCTGACTTAATTAATTTTTTACTCAAACGATTTAATCCTATTTCACCAATATTTTTATACTGAACAAAGTACATTAACAATAATAAACCGCTCAGGGGAGTATTATGCGGCTTTTATAAATTGATAAACAAGTATTTTAATTGCACAAAGAACTCTGTTCACATAGTGAGCAGATAGCTTGAGCAATAACGCTTTAAACTGAAATATCGGACAAAAAGCACTATTAAAGATGAAATATATCGAAAATTAATACAATCAAAGTACAACAACCCTTTCAACTTTTGACTAAAAACTTTAGAATGCATCCATTGGTTTTATTTATACAAACGGGTAATAATCCGAACGGTCAAATTAAAGCTGTAAATTGTTTGACAAACCAGTTAAAAACAGGCATATTTCGTCGCCTTAAATTTAGGCAATATTTATTCAATTTTAGGAGTTCACCTTGGCTAACTCAAAGTCTGCTAAGAAGCGCGCATTACAATCTGAAAAGCGCCGTCAACACAATGCAAGCCGTCGCTCAATGATGCGTACTTTACTTAAAAAAGTAATTTCTGCTATCGAAGCCGGTGACAAAGAAAAAGCATCTACAGAATTTGCTGCTGCTGCACCGATCTTAGATCGTTATGCAAGCAAAGGTCTTATTCACAAAAATAAAGCTGCTCGTAGTAAGAGTCGTTTAAACGCTGCTATTAAAGCGCTTTAATTTTTGTAAAGAATTAAAAAACCGGCTTAGGCCGGTTTTTTTATACTTAAAAATCACTGAAAATTAGCTTTATTCATTTCAAGCCTTGCGCTTATCAGTGATTTTGTTAGTCTCTAGCCGGTATTTATTAATAGAGACTTTGCATGAAACTTTCAAAAATCGCTTCCCTACTTCTCATTGCTGGTACATTAACCGCTTGTGGAGACCACAACGAAGCAACAACACCAACAAGCGTCAATTTATTACCAGAATATCAAGACCGCTTAGATATCTATAAAACCGTCACTTTAAATGCTGACTTATCGCACCTATCAGCGAACCAAAAGCAAATGTTGTCATTACTTATCGAAGCATCAGATATTATCGATGGCTTGTTTTGGCAGCAAGCATTTGGTCAAGATAAAAAGAGCTTTTTAGCCTCAATTAGTGATGAAAAAGTACGAGAGTTTGCTCGTATTAACTATGGTCCGTGGGATCGATTAAATGGCGATAAAGCGTTTTTAACAAACACACCAGCAAAAAGTCATGGCGCACAGTTTTATCCTGCAGATATGACTAAAGCAGAGTTTGAAAAAGCCACCTTTAATGACAAAAATGGCTTGTACTCACTTGTATTGAGAACCGACAATGGTGAATTGAGCAGCATTGCCTTTTCAGAAGCTTATAGCGATGAAATTAATCGTATCGCGGTAATTTTAGAAAAAGCATCAACCTTGGCCGACGATAAAGAATTTGCAAATTATCTAAACATGCGTGCAAAAGCATTACGTAACGATGACTTCCAAGCATCTGACTTTGCTTGGATGGACATGAAGAACAACCCAATTGATATTGTCATTGGCCCTATTGAAACCTATGAAGATCAACTTTTTGGTTATCGTGCCGCGTTTGAATCTTACGTGCTGATCAAAGATATGTCATGGAGTGAAAAACTTGCTAAATATGCCGAGTTTTTACCTGAATTACAACGTGGCTTACCGGTAAGTAACAAATACAAAACAGAAGTGCCAGGCTCTGACGCTGACTTAAATGCTTACGATGTTATTTACTATGCCGGTCATGCCAATGCCGGCGGTAAAACAATCGCCATTAACTTACCGAATGACGAGCAGGTGCAGTTAGAAAAAGGTACTCGTCGTTTACAGTTAAAAAATGCGATGCGTGCAAAATTCGATGCCATCATGACACCGATTTCTGAAACATTAATTGTGCCTGAACAACGCAAGAATGTAACCTTCACGGCATTCTTCGCTAACACTATGTTCCATGAAGTTGCTCATGGTTTAGGTATTAAAAATACCATTAATGGCAAAGGCACAGTACGTCAGTCATTAAAAGAGCATGCTTCAGCTTTAGAAGAAGGTAAAGCTGATATTCTTGGCTTGTACATGATACGCCAACTATTAGCAAAAAATGTTATTACTGAAGGTGCATTAGAAGACTACTACACAACATTCTTAGCCGGTATATTCCGCTCTGTACGTTTTGGTGCTAGCTCTGCACATGGTAAAGCGAACATGGTCCGCTTTAACTACTTTGCTGAGCAAGGCGCTTTCACGCGAAATGAGCAAGGGCTTTATAAAGTTAATGTCGCAAAAATGACTGCTGCGATTGACTCACTATCAGAGTTGATTTTAACTTTACAAGGTAATGGCGATTACGATGGCGTCGAGCAACTTGTTGCAAAAAGTGGTGTGATTAACAGCAGTTTAGCTGAAGATTTAGCCAGTTTAGAAAAAGCAAATATCCCTGTTGATATTACTTTTAAACAAGGTAAAAAAGTACTGGGGTTAAACTAAGCAAGCTTAGGCATAGCCAAGTTATACCTGTATCGCTCGATAATATGCACATGACTATATTGTCGAGCGATTATATTTCTTCAAGGTTATATTGTCTCAAGGTTAAATTGTCTCAATGAAACCGATACAGCAGACCTACCATTGCACATTAATCTTTAGCGCTACTCAGTAACTAGGTAGTATTTTTAAATAATAGAATCCAACTGACTTCAAGCCTCTAAAACAGTACTAACTTGACTAGTGTAAGAGCAAATAAAACACTTAAAATATCATCGCAATCATCTCAAGCTTGCATATTCATCAATCTAGCCATTATTTGTAAAGTAATCTCTGCAGCGCTTAATCACAGCTAGTAAATCGCCGTAAATTAACATAATATTAACACCTTAAATTATCGATAGGCTAATTGGAGTTAACCTATGAACCTTACCAAGTTAAAGTCGACAGTTATTCGGCTTTCCCTTTTATTGCTATGCTTTTCCAACACCAGTTACGCAATTACCCAAGCTGAAGACGTCAACACGTTCACACTCAGTAATGGCATGAAAATCATCGTACTTGAAGATGAGTCTATTCCCAACGCCAATATGTACTTGTTTTGGAAAGTTGGCTCACGAAATGAAGTGCCAGGCATTACTGGCCTTTCACACTTTTTTGAACATATGATGTTTAACGGTGCCAAAAAATATGGACCGAAGATGTTTGATCGCACAATGGAAGCCGCCGGTGGTTCAAATAATGCTTACACCAGTGAAAACTTAACGGTTTATACTAATTGGTTTCCGACCGACGCAATAGAAACTATTTTTGACTTGGAAGCTGATCGTATTGCTAACTTAGCCATTGAGGAAAAAAGTGTTAATAGTGAGCGCGGAGTAGTGTCTTCAGAGCGAACTACTGGGCTTGAAAACTCAAACTTTAGAGCCATTTGGCAAGAAGTAAAAGGTGCCGCTTTCAGAGCCCATCCTTATAGTTGGTCTGTTATTGGTCATGCTTCAGATATTGAAAATTGGCGATTAGAAGATTTAAAAAAATATCATGCTACCTATTATGCGCCAAATAACGCCGTTGTAGTTATCGCCGGCGACGTAACTACCGAGCAAGTAAAACAACTCGCCAAAAAGTACTTTGAGCCTATTCCTGCGCAACCGGCCCCAAGAGATGTACATACCGTTGAACCAGAGCAAAAAGGTGAACGCACGGTTTATGTCCACAAAGCATCCGTAACCACTCCTAACATCATGATGGCTTACCATGTACCAAACACTCAACATCAAGATTACTACGCTTTAGATATTCTCAACGATATCCTAGCCACAGGACAAAGTTCACGCTTGTATAAATCACTCATTGATGAGCAACAAGTTGCCAGTGATTTGTTTACTTATTTACCTGAAAGTATTGACCCCAATCTCTTCTACATTTATGCCGTAGCCGCCAAAGACATTAGTGCTGAAACGTTAAAAATGGCAGTAGTTAAAGAGGTAAATAACATTATTAAAAATGGTGTTAACGCCAAAGAGTTAGAAAAAGTTAAAAATACCAAACTGGTTAACTTTTATCGCACTATGGCAACCATTAATGGTAAAGCTAACACTATAGGCTCATACGAGCTGTACTTTGGTGACTACAATAAGCTATTTTCTGCACCACAAGCGTATAACAAAGTTACCGTTGCTGATATTCAACGTGTTGCAAAACAATATTTAATTAAATCAAACCGCACTGTCGGTATTTTATCTTCTGAAAAGGACAGCAACGATGCGGATTTATAAGCTATTAACGACTTTAGCAATTTGCAGCTTCACTTTTTTTACATTGCAAGCTAATGCAGATTACACCTTACCTGAGTATCAAAAAGTCACTTTAGATAACGGCTTAACCGTTTACTTAATGGAGCAGCATGAAGTACCACTTATCGATGTCAATATTGTGGTTAAAGCCGGCGCTGTTAATGACTCAATTGCGGGCTTAGCCTATTTAACCGCTGAGAATTTACTGCTAGGTACTGAACAACGTTCAAAAGCTCAAATCAATGAAACAGTAGATTTTATTGGTGCCAACATTGCCGCCTATGCGGATAGTGAATCGTCGTATATTGAGAGCTCGTTCGCCGAAAAAGATCAAACAGAGATGCTAGCGTTACTAAAAAATGTTATCACTCATCCAAAGTTTTCAAGCAATGAGTTTGATAAAAAGAAAAAGCAGCATTTACTGACATTAGAGCAAAACAAAGAGAGCCCAAAGTCAGTGATCAATAACTATTTTAAGCATATGGTTTTTGCTGACTCTAGCTACAATGCCATAACAACAGGTCATGCTGATTCGATCAGAAAAATAAAACTCTCCGATGTTAAGGCTTTCCATAAACAATGGTATCAACCGCAAAATGCGGCGATTGTCGTGGTCGGAGACTTTAATAGTCAAGCCATGTTAAAACAAGTCAACGCATTGTTTTCAGACTGGAAAAATCACAACAAAATAACACCAGCGGCAATAACACTACCAAAACCTTTAACACAAGCAAAAGTATTGTTAGTTAACAAAGCCGATGCTATCGAGTCAACATTTGCCATTGGCGGACTTGGTATTGCACGAAATACACCAGACTTAGTCGGTATATCTGTAATTAACACCATTTTAGGTGATCGCTTTACTTCGTGGTTAAATGACGAGTTGCGTGTTAACTCTGGATTAACCTATGGTGCTAAAAGTCAATTTACTCACTATAGCCATGCAGGAAGTTTTGCTATATCAAGCTTTACAAAAACCGCGAGTACGGTAGAAGCTATTGATCTAGCATTAACTACCTACCGTCGTTTATGGCTACAGGGGATTGATCATGAAACATTGGCTTCAGCTAAAGCATACGTAAAAGGTAAGTTTCCGCCTAAGTTTGAAACATCACAAGATTTAAGTAACCTCTTAGGACAAATGTACAGTTATAATTTTGACGAGCGTTATATCAACACGTTTGAACAACAAGTTAACTCATTAACCGTTGCCAAAACACAGCAACTGATCAACAAGTACTTTCCAAAAGAAAATTTACAAATGGTTATCATCGGTAAAGCATCTCAATTAAATGATGCGGTTGCAAAATATGGAAAAGTACAACAAATAGATATCAAAGATGTGAGTAGTCAATAGCACCCAAGCTCGGTACTTGAATAAACAACATTTTTATATCATAGTGGTCTGACTTGTTAAAAATAATAATAAAAATTAAGTTAAGGGTGGTTGTGTGAAAACATTTGATTTTGTCATCATTGGCGGCGGCTCTGCAGGCTGTGTACTAGCAGATAAATTATCGGCTAGTGGCAAACATAGCGTTTGCCTATTAGAGGCTGGTAAACCAGATAAAAGTTGGCTTATCCACTTGCCAATCGGCATTATTGGTTTAATGCAAAGTCGCAATGTAAACTGGCAATTTAACTCAGATGCTGAAAAAACACTTAATCAACGTGAAATTTTCACTCCCCGAGGAAAAACACTTGGCGGTAGTAGCTCCATTAATGCCATGCTGTATGTTAGAGGTCAAAAGCAAGACTATGATCACTGGCATAACTTAGGTAACAAAGGCTGGAGTTTTGACGAGGTATTGCCTTACTTTAAAGCACTCGAGCACCAAGAGCGTGGCGAAGACGACTTTCATGGCATCAATGGTGCGCTCAACGTTGCAGACTCAGTATCAAAACCTGCGGTAAATGAAGACTTTATTCAGTCGGCAGTAGTTGCAGGCTACCCTGAAAATAATGATTTTAATGGCGCTTCACAAGAAGGTATTGGTTATTATCAAGTTACTCAAAAAGACGGTTTGAGGCATAGCGCTGCAAAAGCTTTTTTAACCCCAAATTTACATCGCAAAAATTTAACGGTTATTACTCAGACGCAAGTCGAAAAAGTATTAATAGAAGATAACATTGCCATTGGTGTTATTTACAAGCAGCACGGTAAATCGCTGCGATTAATGGCTGATAAAGAGGTTATTGTTAGTGCTGGTGCGATCAACTCACCACAAATATTAATGTTATCTGGAATTGGCCCTCAGGCTGAGTTAGCAAAGCATAATATTAAGCTAATTCATGCATTAGAAGGCGTTGGCAAGAATTTACAAGATCATGTCGACGTACTGAATGTGGCTCAGCATAATAGAACCGAAGTATTAGCTTATCGTCCAAAAGCACTCTGGTGGGGAGCGAAAGAAGCAGTAAAATTTATCACAAAGCGTACCGGTTTACTTACTACTGTTATTGCTGAAAGCGGCGGTTTTATTAAGTCAGATCCATCGTTAACTGAACCTGATTTACAACTACATTTCGTGCCGGCAGCAATGGACAATCATGGGCGAAATCATAAACTACTTTGTAGTTATGGCTTGGCTTTACATGTTTGCTTACTTAGGCCAAAAAGTCGTGGCACAGTGACACTTAATAGTAATAGTATCAGCCAACATCCACGTATTCAGCTCAATATGTTAGATCACCAAGATGATATTGATACGATGATTAAAGGCGTAAAAATCGCCAAAAAAATCTTATCAACGCCGCCCTTATCTAAAACACATGTAAAATACATATTTCCAGATGAGAACTGTGATAGCGATCAAGCTATTCATCAGTTTCTAAAAGAGAAGTGTAATACCATTTACCACCCTGTAGGTACGTGTAAAATGGGGCAAGACGAATTGTCTGTGGTTAATGAGCAATTAAAAGTACATGGCATCAAGCAATTACGCGTTATTGATGCCTCAATTATGCCAACACTGGTTAGCGGTAACACTAACGCGCCAACGATGATGATTGCCGCCAAAGCCGCTGATATGATCTTAGCTGAGCATTACTGATATTGATTATATCTGCAAGGATGCAGATATTTGATTTCACCTTCCCCTCCTTCAGTTAAAACTTGCAATCGTTCAAATAGCTAACTATTAACGTCTGTAAAGTCGCCATTTCCAACTCAGGTTAAATAAATTAATTATTTTGAAACTAGAACCTTCTTCGCTAGGTCAAGTTAGTTAAGCCAGTAATAAAATAAGGATCTCGTTTGATTAACCTAGCTACTTTCAATAAAAAATTTACTCACGCAATTTTATTAACCTTCACCATGCTATCGATAAGTGTTCATGCCGATGAATCGACAACGGCACCGCAAGCTCCAGCTTGGCAATTGAAAACGCAAACCGGTGAAAAAATTTCTTCGACTCAATTTCAAGGCCAAGCGACAATTTTACATTTTTGGGCGACCTGGTGCCCTTACTGCAAAAAGTTACAGCCTAAATTAGCTGAACTGGCAAAGAAATACCAACAACAAGGGGTCAAAATAGTTGCCATTAGTTTTAATGAGGATGATGGTGCGTTACCACAAGATGAATTAGCCTCACGCGGTTATCATTTTCCGACTGCCGTTAACGGTGATCAAGTAGCTATGCTTTATGGTGTCAGAGGCACTCCAACCACTTTTTTCATTAATAGAGATAATCAAGTTATCTTTAAATCAACCAGCTCTGATACCTCAGATCCACGCCTTGAGCTTGCGGTAAAAGAAATCGTTAAATCCCCTAAGTTAGATAAATAACAAGACGGAAACGTAAACACTCTATCGGCTATTTTTACCTAGTAATGTAGCCGATAAATTACCATATTTTGAGCAAACCACGACGAATGTCGTGCAATATGCAATTTTAACGTCAATAACTAGCCACTCATCGAATTTTTGCCTGCTAACCTTGTACCTGCGGTGCATGCAACATAGAATCAGAACAAGTTTCACTGTTATTTAGCTATATTGTTGGCTAAATCACATCATTCATCCTAATAAAACTAACAAGGTCATTTAATGAAAATTCGTTATCTTGCACCATTGGCCATTGCTATCGCATTAGCCGGTTGCCAACAAAATACCACCACAGCGAATGTGGTAGCTGTAGCACAAGCAGAAAATACGGCAAACAACCCTTTTTTTTCTGATTACGATACTCCTCATGGTATCCCTCCGTTTGATAAAATTAAAAAAAGCGATTACTTACCGGCTTTTTATCACGGTATCGCACAGAATAAGCTTGAAATCGATGCGATAACAAAAGTTAAATCACGCCCTACTTTTGAAAACACTATTGTAGCGATGGAAAAATCTGGTAATTTTCTAAATAAAGTCAGCAATACTTTCTATGGTTTAACCGGCTCAATGTCTGATGATGAAATGCGTGCTATTGCGAAGGAGATCTCACCAAAACTTTCAGCCTTAGGTGATGACATTGCATTGAATGATGCTTTATTTCAACGCGTTAAAGCGGTTTATGATAATAAAGATAAATTAGGCTTACGCACAGATCAAATGCGCCTATTGGAAAAAACCTATAAAGGCTTTGTCAGAGGTGGTGCTAACCTTAACGATGCTGATAAATTAAAACTACGCGAACTAAACGAAAAGCTCAGTGGTTTAAGCTTAAAATTTGGTGAAAACCTGCTCGCTGAAACCAATAACTTTGAAATGGTTATTGATAATAAAGCCGATCTAGACGGCTTACCTGCTGATATTATTGCAGCAGCAGCCGCAACCGCGACCGCCCGAGGTCACGAAGGAAAATGGGTATTTACTACTCATCGCCCAAGTAAAAATCCCTTTTTAACTTACTCAAACAACCGCAAACTACGTGAAACCATCTATAAGGGTTACACCATGCGCGGTAATAATGACAATGCCAATAACAACCAAGCAATTGCCAGTGAAATGGCTAGCCTACGCTACCAAAAAGCTCAGCTTTTAGGTTACAAAACGCATGCCCATTTTGTGCTTGAAAATGCGACAGCAAAAACACCTGAAAATGTTTTTGAATTATTAAACAAAGTTTGGCCTGCGGCTTTAGAGCGAGCAAAAGAAGAAACAGCTGACATTCAAAAAATGATTGATGCAGAAGGCGGCGACTTTACAGTGGCTGCCTGGGATTGGTGGTATTATTCTGAAAAAATTCGCAAGCAACGTTTTGATATAGATGCAGCAGAAACTAAACCTTACTTTTCATTAGAAGCGACACAGCAAGGCGTATTTTACACTGCAGAAAAACTGTGGGGCGTGACATTTAAAGAGCGCGAGGACCTACCTAAATACCATCCTGAAGTGCGTACCTATGAAGTTTACGACCGTGATGGCAGCTATATTGGCGTATTCATGGCTGATCACTACGTGCGAGAAAGTAAACGTGGCGGTGCTTGGATGAGCAGTTTCCGTAAGCAGTACCGCATGAACGGTGAAGACGTAACGCCGATTATTTATAACGTATTAAACTACCCTCGCCCAGTGGGTGACAAACCAACATTATTAACCTTTGATCAAGCATCGACTTTATTTCATGAGTTTGGACATGCCATTCAAGGATTACTGTCAGATGGTTATTACCGCTCTCAAACGGGTACATCACTGCCAAGAGATTATGTAGAATACCCATCACAAGTAATGGAAAACTGGATGACAGAGCCTGAGGTATTAGCTAACTTTGCTAAGCACTATCAAACTGGTGAAGTTATTCCACAAGCACTTGTTGAAAAAATTCAAGCGTCTGGCAAGTTCAATCAAGGTTTTGGTACTACAGAATATTTAGCAGCAGCATTGCTTGATATGAGCTGGCACTCATTAGAAACAGCTGAATTACAAGACGCTAATAGTTTTGAAGAAAATGTGTTAAAAGAAATAGGGCTAATTGAACAGATCGCACCAAGATATAAAACAGGTTACTACTCGCACATTTTTGCTGGTGGCTACTCTGCTGGCTACTATGGCTATATCTGGTCAAATATCTATGATGCTGATACTTGGTTAGCTTTTAAAGAAAATGGCATATTCGACCAAAAAACGGCTGAACTCTACCGTAAACACGTGCTTGAAAGCGGTGGCACAGACGATCCAACGATTATGTACCGTCGTTTTAGAGGCCAAGATCCGAAAGTAGAACCATTACTTGAGCGTAGAGGTTTAATCAGTAAGTAAGATTGAAAGGCTAAAATATTATCTTTCGTCTATTAAAAAGGGTCGCAAATCGCGACCCTTTTTATAATTTGATATTCACCACCAAGTCATTGGTATTACTGAAGGTACATACTACCTTCAAAAAATGCAAAAACAGTTTCAAAAGCATTTTCTTGGTATTGCTTTAAACCCGTATCACGAAAATCAATATCAACCTGGCTACGTGTTAGCGCTTTTTTGATAAAGCTACCTGCTAGTATTTCTACAGGTAAGTCTTTAATAAGCTGAATAGCTGCTTCCAATTTGAACCCAACAGGTCCACCGGCGAATTTACCTTTTAATGCACGCCCTTTGATAACCACTTTATCAACTTTATAGTCTTCCATCAGCTTAGCGAAAGCAAATTGAAAGTATTGTACTTGCTCGGCATCACCCGCATCAACCAGACTAATTTTTTGTACGCGCGTTTTTGGTATGTCGTACAACCCATTTTCCCGCGACATGATACAAATAATTGCATCGTTACCTTTTAACTCAACACCACATATTTTCATAAATTAACCTCGTTACTATAATGTTCATTATTATAAAATAGTTTTGCTTAAGCTGCAGTGTTTTCATGCATTTAAAGTTTACTGCTAACACTGAGTCACTTAACTAATATTATCTTGTGCTAACGTAATGCCATGCAACTTAGCAAATTCTGTATATTCGAATACCGCATTAGGGTTAGCTTTATTTTGTTGACAAACCCCGCGTTGGTATTGATAGCTAAAAACATCAAACCAAAGATCAAGTAAATCTGCATTGACCTGCTCACCTGCTAGCGACAATATCTGTGCTGCAACTTCAGCAGTGGCTAATTCGGTATTATTAGCCGCTAAACGAATTTGATAACGAGAACTGAGCTTGGTTGTATCTTCAGGTGTTTTTGGCGTAAATGAAACCACTGGTAAGTTTTGTAAATAAGGGCTACGACGAAACATTTTTTTAGCTTCACGCCAACTGCCATCAAGCATAATAAATAAAGGTCTTTTACCTGTTGCTAATGTAACTTTATTATCAAAAATTTCCCTTTCTTCACCGGCATAGGCTTTAGGAAATACTATCATGGGTTGCCAAATTGGATCATTTAAAACAGCAAGGATCTCTGGATTAACTTCTGTTCTTGACCAAAGAAACGCAAAACTATCCGGGATCAAATCAGCAATGAGTTTACCGGTATTACTTGGCTTTAGCACTTCCGTGTCGTACATCAATAATAAAAAGCCAGCGTTAGATGTAACACTCGGCGCTAGCGAACAAATACAAAATTTTTCAGCCAACCGACAAAGCTCACAACGGACCACACGTTGCCCTCTCGACTTGTAGGTTGTTGTACTCAAACTTTTACGGTATTGATGAAGTCGTTGAACTGCGTGCATATATAATCTATCGGCTGATTTTGGGGCGCTACTGTAACGTGCACTTTATGCCTTAGCAATAAAAATAAGATAAAACACGATAAAAAGCGCTAAGGGATACCCCTAGCGCTTTATTGAAAGTCATGTCCGGTCCTAAATGTATTTACACATTTAGCACTTTAAAATGAAAACGAAGTTATCAAGCAATTAAAGATTAAATTTCACTATGAGAAGTCTTTTTACTGGCTGTGATAACGTTGTAATCGGCAAGTTCATCAATACTTGCTTTCAATTGCTCTTCCAGATTATCAATCACAATCATCGACTGACATAACGCCTCACCACGCTTTTCAAGTCCAGCACCGCGCGCTTCCATTTCATGCTCTATTTGCTGACCAAATTGTTCCATTTTGCTGCCAAAAGCATCCATATCACCACCTGAATACAGCATTTGTTGACCAACAGCAATCATTAAGCTTCCTAAAGAGTTTTGGATAGTCGTTTCAACTGCCGACTCGATTCTTTGCTCAAAGTCCTCACCAAAAAAATCCTCACCAGCAAAGCCATCTTCATCGATATAAAAATCTTTACTGCCGTCAAACTCTGCGTTGACTTCAGCACGAATGCTAGTTAATTGCGTAGTTAGCTCTGAACTAACATTATTACCTTCACCTAATAACTCGTTAAACGCTAAATTTACACCATCAATTGCTAAATCAATAGCATCTAAAGCAATCACTTTTACCTCAGGTACAACCCCACGAATATTGGTTGAATATTCATGAAGTAAAGATCGCTGGCTAGCAGTCAAAGCCACTTCTTCACCATCAATCAATAAAACATCATTATTGCTGATGGTATATAAAGGTGATTTATTTTTAGAAAAGGTAATTTTTTCGGCAGTAATACTAACCCCACCAGTTAAGTCAACGTTACATGATTCACTAGAAAAAGAATTATCGTGTGCATAACTTACTGAACTTGCCATAATTAATGCTGTTGCGATCAAAGTTTTCATATTACCTTCCTTTACAAATTAGTCAGATTAGCCATCATCAGAGCGAAAATAAGCCTCTATTACTTACTCTTCTTTACAAAACGAATGCCAACATACAAAGCCTATAAATATCAACAACTAAGGAAAAAACCATAACATTACTAAAGTAATGTAAAACTAAATATTAGTGTTATAGCTAAATTATTAGTCAATTTAACAAGTTGAATTTAATTGCATAAATAGCTGGCTGTGCCGTTAAAAGGAAATGAGAACATGATTAACTTTGTAATTTTAATGATCGTTGGAGAAGTTTAACTGATATATTTTGTCTGAGTAGTTACTAAGACTTTGACTGGTAAGTTAACCTTTCCATTTCAAACAGCCTTGAGCGACAACGTGCGAATTCAAAACTAAGTTGACTACCTTGATATAGCTCTGAAATATCAACCTGTGCAGCGATAATTAAACGAATGCCTCGGTCATAAAACTCATCAACAAGGGCAATAAAGCGTCGAGCTTCATCATCAAGCCCTCTTAATTGCCCCATCACCACACCACTACGCTGGTAGCAATCTTCTACACCAGAGAAAACCGCAGGAATAAGTTTACCACTAAATTGAGGAACATCGCTGATCAACACACTAGCGTATTGATCTGCTAATTTAATATAGTCTCTTTGGCTACGCGGACAAGAGCAAATAGCCATAAAATCAAACCAAATAACACTCTCACTACGAGCATTAAAGTTAATGCTTCGACCATGAATCATAATGCTGTCATTATATTGGATATTATCGCTAGCTAAAGCTAAAAAATGTTGAGACAAAAAGTTATCTGCGTTTTCATCACCAACATGAAAATCTCGATATTGATGTGTCAGAGAATCACTTACGCGTAATCGATGATCTTTGGCTCCGTCAATAGAGATAATTTGGCAATATTGGTGAATAATATCAATGGTTGGTAAAAACCTTTCACGCTGTAAACCATTTAGGTATAACTGCTCTGGTCTACAGTTTGATGTAGCAACCAAAGTAATACCGCTTGAAAGCATGGCATCGAGTAACCCCGCTAATAACATAGCGTCACCAATATCATTAACAAAAAACTCATCAAAGCATAGTAAGTCAACTTCTGTTGCCCACATTTGAGCAATCAGCACTAACGGGTTGTCTTTACCGCTATAGTCATGCAGCTTCTGATGTACACTCTCCATAAAGTGATGAAAATGTATGCGCTTTTTGCGTGTTATATTCACCTGTTGATAAAATAAATCCATCAACATAGTTTTACCACGCCCTACTCTGCCATAAAAATAGATCCCATGAATAGCAACCGGCTTGGTGAATAGTTTTTTAAATGAAGTGAATAGAGGTGTTTTTGTTTGTCTAAGGAATAGTTTTTCTGCAAGCTTGTCCAAAGCAATAGCTGCTTGGAGTTGCTCAGTATCGAGCTTAAGTGACTTTTGCTCAACAAGTTGTTTATATTGGCCAGTAACCGACATAATTATTTTATTATAGACACAAAAAAGGGCAGACTAATGTCTCCCCTTTTCAACACTCTTAATATATTAGTTTACTTAAAAATTTAAGTTAACTAAAAATATTAATTAAAGTGCTACGATGTTCTCAGCTTGAGGACCTTTTTGACCTTGAGTAACAGTAAACTGTACTTTTTGGCCTTCAGCAAGAGTTTTGAAACCGTCGCCAGAGATTGCAGAGAAATGTGCGAAAACGTCTGGACCAGATTCTTGTTCGATGAAACCAAAACCTTTAGACTCGTTGAACCATTTTACTGTACCAGTAGTTGTATTAGACATTTGTATTATCCTATTTATTCGTAATTGATGCCTCAAAAATAAGGCGATGTTGCAGGAAGTGTTGCTATTACTTATTAAACAGGACGAGCTACTTACTAATATAACTTCGAAACTTTGTACATAAATATAGGTCTTACTTTCTAGCTGAGACGGATTCTACCGACTTTTTATCAAGAGTCAAGCCGTTTCACAGAAAAGAATCAATTGTAGCAATAATAAATGTAATCGCTGTATTGTTAATCAACTTACGGTGGTTATACACACGAACTGACGCTACAACTGTTTTACCGCTTAAGTTGATTTTACTTTTACCTTGTTATTAGTATCTCTACTACGTCTAATTAACTCATCTCCTAACAAAGTATTTTTTGCTTTCGCCAACCGATCATAAAGTAAAACATTAACGCTTGCTGCTAAGTTCATGCAGCCAATGGTTGGCACATAAACTACCGCATCAGCTTTGTTAATTACGTCTTGAGCAATCGTGCCATCTTCAGGGCCAAAAATATAAATGGCGTTTTCAGGGTGTTCAAATTCAGGTAAAGGTATAGCGCCCTCAACCAAATCAACACAAATAATTTTCTGCCCTAACAGTAAGTTATCAGTTAAGGACTCAACAGCACGCAAAGGAATTTTTTGAGATACATCTTTAGTGTCAGTATGAAACTTTGCCGCTCTTGCGTAGCGAACACCTGTGTAGCGAACTTCATCTGCTTGGTAACAACCTGCAGCACGCATAACAGCGCCAACATTTGACGGACTTTTGGGATCAGTTAAACCAATGACTACATTTTCATTCTTCAATTTCATTTCCAGCTTTCTCATACGCTAGGTCTTAATTTTGTCTGATTTTGCGCTGCAAGTGCGCAGACTACAAGTAAATTATTTTTGCAGTGTAAGCCTAACTTTTATTGCAAAATACTATTACAGCTTTCTATTAAATTAATATCTGATAGCATCAAATATTAAATTTTTTCTAATTTAGTCAATTTATAGGCCTATTTCATGAAAGCAAAAATCAATATTTTAACCTTGTTACTGTCCAGTACTATCTTTTGTTCTGCTAATGCGGCAACTATAAGTGCTGCTCCATTAGTTTCCGTGCCAAGCCATGAAAGTTTCTTCAATAGTATAAAAGCCTTATGCCATAAAGCATTTGCAGGTCAAGTGACGGTAGATAACGCTAGTGGTGGTGGTTTTAGTAATAAAAAACTTATTATGCATATTAGGAAATGTTCCGATGAAAGACTTGAAATTCCTTTTCATGTCGGTGATGACGCCTCTCGTACTTGGATAATAACAAAAACAGGCTCTGGGCTTTCATTAAAACATGATCACCGTCATCAAGATGGTAGTTACGATGAATCAACTATGTATGGCGGACACACCAATGACGCGGGTTGGGCCCAAGTACAGTCTTTTCCTGCTGATGAATATTCAAAGCAGCTATTCGTCAAATCAGGTATTCCACAGTCTGTAGGCAATACTTGGCAAATGTTTATCTACCCTGAAAAGTTTAGCTATCGCTTGATTCGCCAAGGACGAGAGTTTCGTGTTGATTTCGATTTAACCCAGGCTGTTCAGACACCAGATGCCCCCTGGGGCTATAGCGATAAATAAACCATTATGGTTAAGTTATCTGCTGATTTTTTTAATAGAAACAGAAATAAAAGCTTACATTTATAGCCGTTAATTTCATTTAAATCCTGTTTAAATTGCGGAACTTTTAAATAACGGCTTAGTCAACAACTAAGTCGTTATTTTATTACAATTTAAAGGGAATATTATGAAAAAATTTATTACAAATTTCTGTAAAACCAATACCTCGTTACTCGTTTTCATTTCCTTGATGTTGGTTTTTCGTAGCGCCGTCGCTGATTGGAATGATGTTCCCACCGGCTCAATGAAACCAACAATAGTTGAAGGTGACCGTATTTTTATCAATAAAATGGCTTATGACTTAAAACTACCTTTTAGTCAGAAAACATTAATAAAGTTTGCTGATCCAGAGCGCAATGACATTGTCATTTTTGAATCAAAAGTGGCAAAAAAGCGCTTAGTAAAGCGCGTTATTGGTATTCCTGGTGATACTATTTCCATGCAGAACAATCAACTCTCTATTAATCATCAAGTCGCTGACTATACAGTAGTTTCTCAGCAAAAAGAGTATACCCTGAGCCAAGAGCGCATTGCCGACCATACTCACTTAATACGCACCCAAGTACAACCGGGCAATAATAACCAACCACATAGAGCAAATTTTAATGAAATAACCATTCCCGATGGTTTTTACCTCATGATGGGAGACAACCGCGACAATAGTGCTGATTCACGTTCAATTGGTTTAGTGCCCCGTGAAGAGATTATCGGGCGCTCTAATACGGTCGCATTCTCTTTAAATTATGAGCAATATTTAATGCCGCGCAGCGAACGATTTTTGAAAGCTATTTAATAGAGTTTAAATTAGTCTCGTTTTAGCAAAACATTAAACAAACATCATAGTAGTAGAGCTAAAGTGTGATAGTTAACCTATTTCGCTATCTGTCACACTTAACTGATTAACTGATTAACTAATTAACTAATTAGCTGATTAGCCTTTAGCGACTATGCTAACGTTAGCGACTGCCATTCTTTAAGCGCTTCGGCTTGACCATTTTTAGCTTTAATATATAAATTCAACAGTCTAATTTCATGGCATTGTTTACTCTCAATAGGCTTTGCTAGCACTTCTATCAAAGATATCCCCGTCTGCTTTAGTGTTGTTGTAAATGCAGCAATAAACTGATCAACGGTTTCTATCGTCGTTGAACTTCCTTGATAGCCTTTAATGACTTGATGAACATCAAACCTTTCATCATTACAATGATAGATCGCATCGTCACCGCTTTTACCTAGATGAAAAACATTATTACGCATATAAATAATCGTGACGTCCGTGTTATCTTTCAAGAAGTGTATTAAATCGTTGAGCTGAAAATGGAAACCGCCATCACCAATGATAACTACAGCCCTTTCATCAAGTGCGTTGTCTTGCAAACGCTGAGCAACCACGCGCGCATAAGGCAATGCGGTCCCCATAGCGCCATACCAAGGGTTTGTCAGCCAGCTACGACCTAAAGATGACGCTTTTACTTTTAAACTATAGCTAGCAAAATAGGAATTACCGACCTCTGGTAAATAGACAAACTTAGTCTTACTCTCAGCTTGTATGTAATTTAATGTGCTTGCTAAATTATTAAAATCAAGCTTATGGTGAAGTTGTATCTTTTGTGGTTCAACAGATGGCGGGTTAAAGCTGAAGGCTTTTTTATTACGCTGTAATAGTAGCTGGAATATCTCAATTAAATCTTTTTCTAATAATGTGCCACCTTTAAGTAAGGTTTTATTTTCAAAAGTTTCAATTTTATGCGTGCCAGTGGCAAAAGCAATATTACTGTCTTGCGGCAGTATACTGCTGGCAACATCTATAATGTAATCAACCTTTTGCTCGATATAATGACGGCCCGATGTTTGAGTGAACACACCGTTATATGAGCCCAAACAAAGCTTGTGATATTCATCAAAAAGCCCTTTTGCAAACCAACTGGTAGCATAGGGAATACTAAACTGCTCAGCAAACGCCATCAGCAGTTGCTGCAATACTTGATTATGCTTTAACCTATCGCCCAGATATAACAATGGAAACTGAGCATGTTTAAGTTTTTCTATAATCGCGCTAACGACAAGTTCAGCACCCGTTAAAACATGCTCACACTCACAAATATGACTTGTGCTTAGTGGTAACTGAATTGGCTGCGTTTTTTGAAACACTTGATCACGAGGCACTTCAATAAAAACGGGTTGCTTAGTTTTATATGCATGTGCCACAAGTTGATAAAATCGCTCACCCGCAACATTGGGGTGCCCTGCTGCTCTTTGCCCCTGTAATCGTTCAACTTTTACACCTAAGGCCGCAAAAGCATTTAAGGCATTATCATACTCAGTTTTCCAAGCGGTATTGGGATGCAAAGTATGATGAATTGCTAGGTTAGCAACTTCCGACTCTGCAGGTGCTCCTGAAATAAACACCACAGGCAAGCCTTCAGTAACGGCTAGTGCAGCAGCAGAGGTGCAGGGTAAACTACCCACCATATAGGTCGATAGGCAAAAGCCAATACCATCAATTTCAGCTTTTGCACAAGCAGAAAATCCGGCATGCATTTCGTTACTTGATGGACATATAGTTACTTTTGGCGCGATAGCAGCAATTAAATTGGCCGCAAAATCCCCTCCTACACCATAAACTCTTTCAGCGCCAAAAAATTGGATCACCTCAGTGATAACATTTCCTAAAGTTGGCAAGCTATCATTATATGCCTTACCTAAGTTATTTTCATACGACATCGTCAGTTAACCTTGAGATTAATTTACATAAGTCAGCGACTTTACTAAGAAAAATCGATGCTTCAACTGATCAAGATCATGTTTATCTTTGGTCATAAACACTTACTAAGTTTTCCATTGTCAGCACTACGTTACACTCAATGTAAAGTTGATAATTAACGAGCAATACCATATTTGAAAAATCTAAAAGCTTGCTTGGTCTTGTTGTTTTCCTTAAAGCAACTTATGATTCTTGTAATTTTTAACAGCTTGAGCCATAAGAATATACCTATGAACTTCTCAAAATTATCAAAAATATCACTTGCAGTACTTACCTTTATTAGCCTTTCAACTTCCGCCACTATAGTTGAATTCCAAACATCTCATGGTAATTTTAAAGTTAATCTGCATGATGAAACTACTCCTGAAACTGTACGCAACTTTCTTAAATACGTTACCGATGAAGATTATAACAACACCGTTGTGCACCGTGTTGTACCTGATTTTGTGATGCAAGCAGGTGGTTTTGAATTTACCGGTAACTTACCTTTAACGGCAATTCCAACGGATAACAGCATAAAAAATGAACCGGTTTATTCTAATGTTCGCGGTACAATTGCTATGGCGAAAGTGGCAAACAATGAGAATAGCGCTACAAGCCAATGGTTTGTAAACTTATCAGATAATAGTGGCGGAGACCCAAAATTAGACACGCAAAATGGCGGTTTTACAGTATTTGGTGAAGTTATCGAAGGTATGGATAATATTGACGCTATTGCAGCGTTACCTTTGTGTTCAAGCATACCTATGCCTGATTACAGTGCTGAGCAATGCGCGGATAGCAGTTTTGTTCCGGGCACTAACAACTTTGTCATTATTGAATCAGTTACAATTTCTGATCCAACGGTTAATTCCGCCAATAGCTTAACGCCAGTAAAAAACACCTCTTTAGTTGTGGCACCACCTGTTACTCCAGAGCCTCCAAAGTCAAGTAGCAGTGGCGGCACTATCGCATGGTTTGGTTTGTTTTTTACCGGTTTAATTGCGCTAAGAAGACGTTTTAACTAATCAGCTCTCGTTCATTTACATTTAGGCACTATGCTGTATTGTTTATCATTATTGCTATCATAGTGCCTAAGTTAACATCACGAACTCTCTAAAAGCGCAGTCTTTACTTCTACAGCCACTTTTTCAGTCTTGGCATTAGCTTGAAATTGACTTTTGCACCAAGTATCAATGAGTAACCTTGCTATGGACTCTTTTCGTGGTAGTTTAGGACCTGCAGCATCGTCTCCCCAATCTTTAAAGTCCATTAGTTGCTCAGCAGTAAACCAAGCGGCACTTCGCAACTCTTCTTCTTCAAGACACAAATCCAAACTGCTAGCTTGTGCAATAAAACCTACCATAAGGGAATTAGGAAATGGCCAAGGTTGTGAATCGACGTAACGAACGTTATTTACTTGCACCCCTGCCTCTTCAAGAACCTCTCTTGCAACAGCTTCCTGCAATGACTCTCCAGGGTCAACGAAACCAGCAAGTGTTGAAAATACTTGTTCTGGTGTTCGATGATGTTCAGCCAATAAGCAAACTGCTGGGCCAAATTTTGGTTGATATTCCACCAGCATAATAACAGCAGGGTCTGTGCGCGGAAAATGCTCTTTTTGACAATTTTCACAAAGGCAAACACGCCGATGACCACCATCTAATGCCTTAGTTTTTGCGCCGCAATAACCGCAATGTAAAGCACTTTGCTGCCAATGTATTAAAGCTTTACCGTAGCTCAGAATAGCGGCCTGTGATGGGCTTAATAGTGACAGTGAACGCCTAAAGTCAATAAACTTGCTATTATCAATATTAAGTTTTTTCAGCCACCCCGCTATTTCATCGTCATTCATTATCGATAAATCACAAACAAAATAAGCAATATCAGCACTTGTGCCCAAAAAAACAGCATCGCTTGTCTGTGAAAGTTCGGTAAACACATCAGCATAATTAACTTCACTTGCAGAGTTAATGCCGTTTTTTCTAGTGTAAACGGCTAACTTCTGCTGATAATAAAGAAACTTACCTCGCCAAAAAAAATAGAAGCAACTATCTTCTGAGCTTAATTTATCTTGCATCCAAGTTTGATCTTTTCTCAGTGTTGAAGCACGATCAAGTGGCATCTGACAAAAGGTTAAATCATTATTCATTTTCGCTCTCTTGTAACATTGACTGTTCTTCGAATGATAATTGCCATAGTTTCGACCATTGACTTAAGGGTGCAATTACTTGAAACAGCGCAAAACCAATAGCGGTTAATTGATAGCCTTGTAAATTTTTTTCAATTAAATTAGTTTGTTGTAATTCTTTTAACCGCTTTGTTAACAATGTGGGTGAAATATTTTCGCAGCGCAGTTGCAACTCACTAAAACTCAAGGTTCCTTGGCGTAACTGCCAAATAACCCCCAAACACCAAGTACGACCAAGCAAATCAAGTAAGGCCATAATCGGCTTACCTGTTTTGGAGCCACGAACCGCTGAACCGGGGATCGGCAATGACATAAAATTTACTCCCAAAAAAACTAACTACACTTTATGTAGTAAAGTACATAAAGTGTAGTTAAGAAGCAAATAGTAATTGATGGTTAATGGTTTATTTTGCCACGCAAGGCTTTGTTAGAGCTAAGCCGTTTTTTTGCATCTAAACGTCGAAGATTCGAACCTTTCGTCGGCTTGGTGGCTCGTCGCGCTTTTTGTACTATCATGGCAGACAAAATTAATGCTTTTAGACGCTTTAGTGCGTCATCTTTATTCATGGTTTGCGTTCGATAAGATTGCGCTTTAATGATGACAATACCGTCAGTTGATATTCGACTGTCCGATAGTTTTAGCAGTCGTTCTTTATATAGAGCGGGTAGAGACGAGCGCTTAATGTCAAAGCGTAAATGGATAGCTGTTTCGACCTTATTAACTCGCTGACCGCCATTACCTGTGGCTCTGATACCTGTAAGCTCAATTTCCCAGTCAGCAATGACAACGTTATTGGAAATCTCTAGCATATTATTTCTAATGACATGTTATTAAAGTGTCTATCTTAAGCATATTTGCGTGTTATACCAAACTAAATTCACCTTTACTCTCATTGAGCTGCGGGGTGATTTGACGTTGATTTTTACATCTTTGAGTGATGAAGTAGGATAACTTGGCATTAAAAAGGAGGCGGTAGCCTCCCTGGTTAAAAATCTGACATTTATCAGTTGTTGAATTAGCTGAGATTCATCTCTTGAACCTTTTCATGGGCAATTTCTGGTGCCGTTACCTCTGGTTTACTATGCAAATTAGCTTTTAATAAACCTTTACGGTGCTTTAATGCGGCATCTAATTTTTTTGCAGCTGTGGCAATAGCCGGATACATGACGCTATCGCTTGCTGATGCAGAAATGCGTCCACCTTCATAAGTGGTTCGAAGCTCAACACTGTGCTGATTATGTTCGTGCGATAAAATAACATCGAGTGAAATTAGGGTTGGAAAGTGTGTCGCTATTTTTGAAAACTTTTCATTGATATGTTCTTTGATTGAATCAGTAACGTCAACATGATGACCTGAAAGATTTATTTTCATAGGTATTCCTTTTTATTAGCTACTCATATCAATAGTTGGGGTTAAATGTTAAAAACGCAAGTTAATTTAGTAAATATTACGATTAATCGACTAGCGACTGCTTAAATCAATACTAACAAGGCTATCTTACTGTCTTTCGAGCTTAACTTATGTCGCTTTAATAACATCAGAACGAAAAGATGGCGACAAGTTCACTATCAATTAAATTTTTCCTCGATAAACCTAAAAAGCATAGCTAGGCTAGCTACTATAAAAGTAGTAAAAAGACCAATAACTCGTTACGCCCTGATTCACCAAGCAACTACAATTGAATATTTAACTGAAATCATCTGATGCTTTACGAGAGCCCAGTACGTAACTACGTTAACAATAATGAATGTCCTATTGTTATTATTTCAAATTTAAAGCATTAAACGAACAAACAAAATGCGCATTTTTCAATATGATTCAGTTATAATCGTTGTTGGCTTATTATTTGTTTCTGTAATAGAAGAGATTTTTGAATGTTTGATGATATACGCCCTTATCGTGATGATGAGGTAGTTAAGGTAATTGAAAGTTTAATTAACGAAAAAGGCTTGCAAGCCTCTATTGCTAGTTTAAAAATGCCCCGCTTGTACCAATCACTGCCCGCACTTGCCTGTTCAATCGTTAAGTGGTCATTAAAGTTTCGTGCCCAAAAGTTTCATAGTATTGATGAAATTCAAATGGAAGTTGCAAAATACTTACATCACCTAATTAAAAACAGTACCGCTGGTTTCAGCTTTAGTGGGATTGATAATTTTGATAATACTAAACCCGCACTATTTATCAGTAACCATCGTGATATTGTATTAGATGTTGCATTAGTAAACCTTGCTTTGTATAAAAGTGGTATCAGCACTGTTGAAGCAGCCGTTGGTGATAATTTATTACACCAGCCTTGGGTGGCTGACTTAATGCGTATTAATAAAAGTTTTATTGTTAAACGTAGTGCAGAAAGTAAACGCGCTATGCTTAATGCATCAAAGCAATTATCAGCTTACATTCATGACACCGTTGCTAATCGTAAACAGAACATCTGGATTGCCCAACGTGAAGGCAGAGCTAAAGACGGTATAGATAAAACAAATGCTGCTTTAATCTCTATGCTACTGCTAAATAAAGATAAACAAACTCCAATCGCTGATTATCTAGCAGAATTAAATATAGTGCCCGTGTCTATTTCCTATGAATTTGATCCCTGTGATAGTGATAAAGCCATCGAACTTGCAGAAAAAGAAGCCACTGGCAGCTATAAAAAGCAAGAAGGTGAAGATCTGAAAAGTATCACTCAAGGTTTAGTCGGGCAAAAAGGTCGAGTGCATATTGAGTTTTGCCAGCCTATCATTGGTGATTACGCTGATAGCAAAGCTATCGCAGCAGCCATTGATAAAGAGATCATCAGCAACTATAAACTCTATGACAGTAATTTAGTTGCTCACGCAGCTTTGAATCAGCAAGATACTGATAACTCAATGTTGGCGCAACTTAACAAGCGTATGGAAAATCTGACAGTAGAGCAGCAACACTGGTTATTAACTATGTATGCTAATCCGGTTATCGCAAAACAGGCACTTTAACAAAATCAGAAAATGCTATTAACTTGATAACAATCTATTTTTTACAATAAAAAAGCCGTATGTATTAATACGGCTTTTTGATTTTAGTTGTAATAACTTTTAACTATTATTTTTCTTGGTAAAATGCTGACATCGCTTTATACAACGAATATAAATCAACTTTTGAACCTACTGCATAAGGTGAGTGAATTGATAAAATAGGAATACCAAAATCAATCACTTCCATATTATCATTTGATAGGTCACTACCAATAGTGCCACCTGATGCCTTACCTTTATACGTTGAGGTTTGCCACTTAATGTCAGCATTATCTAAATAGTTACGTGTCCATGCCATATACTCAGAGTTTGCGTTAAAACCACCGCCGTAAAGCTTCAAGTTAACGCCATTACCCAAGCGTGGTGCGTTACCTAATTCCCAAACACTTGACCATGTTGGGTTGACGCCAGGATTAACATCAGCAGAAATAACTTTGGTATTGCGTAACACCTTACGCAATTGGTAATCATTGTAACGGTCACCTTTTTCGTTGTAGAGTAAACCGCTAATCAAATCAACTAAGTAAGTAGAGCTTGCACCGGTATTATTAATATTACCGACCTCTTCGTTATCAACCAAATAAGCAATAGCAGTATATTTAGGAACTTTTTGCTCAGTTAACGCTTTCACTGCTGCTATTGATGAAGCCTTATCATCTTGACCATAAGCGGCAATCATACTACGGTCAAAGCCAACATCACGCGGTTTAGTTGCCGGCACTAACGCCAATTCAGCGGAAACTAAGTCCTCAACAGCAATATTATATTCAGACATTAAATAGTCTTTGACCTGATCTTTGATTTTTTTATCCAATTCAGGTTTAGCAGCAACAATAACATCAAGCTCTTCTTTGCCAATCACCTCTCGGCTAGTACGTTTACGATTGGGTGAATCAACATGCGGAGCTAAATCAGTGACTAAAAAGATAGGATCATTGTCATCAAAGCCAACAGAAATATTAACCGTTGTACCATCTTTTTTATCAACTCTGCCCACTAAGGCTAGTGGGATATTTACCCATTGATAAGTCTTAATACCACCATGGATATAAGTTTGAAACATGGCAAATTCTTGTTTTTCAAATAATGGCCGTCCCTTAAGCTCTAAACGTGGCGCATCAATGTGAGCACCGACGATCCGCGTGCCTTGCTCCAACGGCTCTTCTCCAATGACCATCAAGGTAATTGCTCGATCTCGGTTCACGTCATAAAAACGTGCCCCTGGTGTTAACTTACTTTTTTCAGTAAACCTTTTAAAACCTTGTTTTTCAACACGTTTAATGGTTTCGGTAACAAAAGTAAGTTCGGTTGGGGTTTTATAAATATAATCTTTATATTCACTCGCGTAGCGCTCTACCGCTTTAAGCTCTTTGGCGCTCAAGTTTAACCAGCTAGAAGCTGATTCTTGTTTCGCTTTAGTGTCTGCTGCTTGTACAAAAGTACTTGGGATAAAAGTCAGCGCACTAACAATAGCGATGGCGGTTAATGATTTAGTTAACTTCATAATAATATTTACAATGCTCATCTGAGATAAAAGGCGTACGCCATCATAAAAGCTACCATTATCAACTGACAAGCTTTATTCGATAACTGGTGTACTTTTAGCTATAAGTGTCATGAGCCCCCACCATTTCATTAGTTTTTAAATGGTTAAGAAGGTATTACAAGTTAGCATTGACTAAAAAGCTTACAACACAAAAAAATAACGGCTGATGATAAACGTGATCAGCCCAACCAACATGGTTAGGTAAATGCTCTTACTTTTTGCCGCAGCTAACACCGCAAAACTAGCCGCGATCAAATAAGGGTTATTTAAAGACACATTTAACTGCCCTTGTTGCACAAAAATGATCGGTACCCAAATAGCGGTCAATACGGCTGGAGCACTAAAACTTAATAGCTTTGCCATTTTTGCGCCGAGGCGAACAGGTAATCTAGGGTGAATAAATAAATATCGGGTCGTGAAAGTGATCAAGGCCATCAAAATAATCGTTAGCAATGTCATTATTTATCCTTCAATATTTGACGAGTATCACCATCATGACCATCGCTGCTATCTGCAGAGTTTTTTTGCTGGAAACGGTCGGTAAGGTAACCGCAATACATGGCAATTAAAGCCGCAGCAACCAAATCTAGTTCAAATGCCATTAATTTAAACAGCACAGATAATAATCCTGCCACGATCACAGTAACTAAAATGGGTAAATTAATAATTGTCGGGATCACCAGTGCAATAAAAGTTACTGCAATAGCAAAATCTAAACCTAAATGTGTTAAGTCGGGTAAGTAACTACCGGCGATAACGCCTGTCACATTCCACAGTAACCAAAACAAGTAAAAGCTGCCGCCTGCTACTAAGGCATAAACAAGACGTAATTGCCCAACAAAAGCTTTCGAATGCCCTGATAAAGCAAACAATTCATCGGTTAATAGAAAACCTAAGCCATAACGCCAAGGTGTTGGTAAAACTTTTAATTTATCACGTAAGGCTAAACCATATAAAAAATGCCGAGAGCTGATTATAAAAGTGGTAAATAAAATTGTTGCCAGCGAGGCATTATTAGCAATTAATTCAATTGCAACGAGCTGGGCCGAGCCAGCGAACACTATCAATGGCATCAAAATAGCTTCAAATGCCGAAAAATCTCGTTGAATCGCCAATGAGCCACAAAGAATGCCCCAAGGTAACACCGCTAAGTTGAGCGGTAACATATCTAAAAAGCCTTTTTTTACCATAAGCAAACGAGCTTGTTTCTTGGTCAGTACCATCAACTATTCACCTAAACTAACGAGCGACAAAATTAAAAAACTAGCTCAGTATTAATAACGGGTTGGATCAGAAATATCAATTATTTAAATAAAGTACCTTACATTCTAACTGATAAAGTGGATAACATTTATTAACCTGACATCATGAGTAAGATGGCTTTACGTTTTTCTTACTAGCAAACTAAAATAACATTATTCAATGACGCTAAAGTAAACAACAAGCAATCAGAATAACTGTTTTACTAAGCGCTTTATAATTAAAAAAGAGGCTTGATAGCCTCTTTTTATTGTTGCTGTTGTCGCTTTTTATAACGAATTTGCGTAAAGCCTAGCTTTCTCTAAATCTTCTGGTGTATCAACACCTTCTACTTCTAAAGCTGTATTTGCTACGGCAACATGAATTTTTTCTCCTTGCCACAGCACTCGCAATTGCTCTAATGACTCAACTTGCTCTAATTGACTTGTCGGCCATTGTACATAGTCTTTAATAAATCCAGCTCTATAGGCATATATGCCAATATGGCGAAGGTAAAAATCACCAATGGTGTCAATATGTTTACTATTGAGAAAGCGCTCACGATCATATGGGATCGTTGCGCGACTAAAGTACATGGCGTAACCATTTTTATCACAGAGCACTTTTACAGCATTCGGATTTAATGCTTCATTAACATCAGTAATTTTCATCGCTAATGTTGCCATACGGGCTTGGCTTTGGTTAGATAAGTTACCCGCAACTTGCACAATATTTTCCACCGGGATAAAAGGTTCGTCACCCTGCACATTAACAATCACTTGTTGATCAGAAAACTGATAAGTTTCCATCACCTCAGCTAATCGCTCAGTACCTGATTGATGGTCAGCACGGGTTTTACATACTTCACCACCAAAACTGTTTACCACCTTGGCAACATCATCATTATCAGTTGCCACAATAACTTGTTCAGCACCACTGGCTAAGGCCTTTTCTACAACCCATTGGATCATAGGTTTTCCTGCGATATCGGCCAGTACTTTGCCCGGTAATCGAGATGACTCAAAACGCGCAGGGATCACTACTACAAACGACATATAGACCTCATTAATCTTGTTTTATTATAAATCTAACCAGGTTAAGCATCTTCTGTAATACGACGAGCTTCACTCTCAAGTAGCACTGGAATATCTTTATCTATCGCGTAAGCTAAACGGTCAAACTTACAAATCAATTCTTGCTGTGCTTTATTGTATTCTAACTTTCCTTTACATACTGGGCAGGCAAGAATTTCCATTAATTTAATATCAAACGCCATAATTATCTCTCTTAAATGTAAAACCAATAACTTGATACCTGTGCATCAAGTGTTAAATTTCTATCGCTTGAGCTCATTAGAGTCTCTTGCGTCATGCTCATCAACTAGCTTAACAAGCTCAGTTATTACTGCCGTAATATTTTCAACACTCGAAGTGTGTAAAAATACCGCATCGACGGGTAAATACCAGTAGTTTTCTTGCGCAAAGCTGGCGCATTTTACCGCATCTTTTTCAGTCATCAATAGTGGTAAATCTTCAGAAAATGACTGTAAATCATCGACGGTAAATGTTTGATGATCAACAAAACCTTGCGCCCTTGCTATTGTAAAACCATATTGTTCGAGGGTATTAAAAAATCGCGTTGGATCGCCAATACCTGCTAAAGCATTTACTTTATATTCACTAGCAAGGTATTGCGCCAAAAAGTCCGATAATTTAACACTTTTGCCGGTTTTAACATTCACCACTTTATTGGCTGTTAACTGCATGGTTAACGCCGGAATATCTAAATTATGTGCTTGTTTTAGCCATGAACTTTCGCCATTTACGATAACGTAGTTAGCATGATTGATTCGCTGCTTTGTTTCTCGCAGTGGCCCAGCAGGTAGTAATAAGCCATTACCAAATAAACGCTTACCGTCAACTACCACAAATTCAAAGTCTCGTGCTAAGCGATAATGTTGCAAGCCATCATCAGCAATAATCAAATCACAGCCTTGTTCAATCAGTAATTGACAACCCGCTACCCTATCTGAGCCTATAACGACATTAACCCCACTGCGTTGAAAGATAAGTAGTGGCTCATCACCGGCTTGTTCTGCAGTACTCTCTGCGTGTACTTGATAGGGGTAGTACGGCGCATTTGAACCATAACCGCGACTTACTACACCAACCTTTAAGCCTTGTTCGGTCAGCTTTTCAACTAAATAAAGTGTTACTGGGGTTTTACCATTGCCACCAACACCAATGTTTCCGACTACAACGACGGGCACTGACACTTTTACCGCTTGCAACAGCCCTATTTTGTAAGCTAAACGGCGGATAAAACTCAGCCCGGCAAACACCACCATAAGTGGTAATAATATAGGCACCATCCACCATTTAGCAGAGTGCCCTTGAAACCAAACTTTCTCAATTAAGCGCATAATTTATTACCACTTAGCTAAAGCTAAGCACCAAATTGAAACTTATGTAATTGCGCATAAGCACCATCTTTCGCCAATAGGGTTTGATGATCGCCTTGTTCTTTAATTTGCCCTTGTTCCATGACAATTATTTTATCGGCACTTTCAATGGTTGATAGTCGATGTGCAATGACAATACAGGTACGATCTTTTTGCAAAATACTCAGCGCATCTTGAATATGACGTTCAGACTCAGTATCCAATGCACTGGTCGCTTCATCTAAAATAAGAAACGGAGCATCACACAATAATGCTCGTGCAATAGCGACGCGTTGACGTTGCCCTCCCGACAACATAGCTCCATTGTCACCAATATTGGTATCTAAGCCTTCAGGTAAAGCTTCAACAAACTCCATAACATGCGCTTTGCGTGCGGCGTCTTCTATCTCTTCGCGCGTTGCTTGCGGTTTGCCATAAGCAATATTGTTCGCAATAGAGTCATTAAATAACACCACTTGCTGAGAAACATAGGCAAACTGCTTACGTAAATCTTTTAATTTGTAATCGGTAATGTCTTGACCATCCACAAGAACCCTACCGCTAGTGGCATTGTAAAATCGCAGTAATAAAGCACTCGCAGTTGACTTACCACTACCTGAGCGGCCAACTAATGCAACCGTTTCACCGACATTAGCCGTAAAACTTAAATCCGTAAGTGCCTGCTTGTTTTCTTCATCGTTGTAGAAGAAATTAACATGTTCAAATGCTAAAGTGCCTTTCGCACGCTCGATTGCTATTGTGCCGGTATCACGTTCAGTTTTTTGATCAAGTACGGCAAAAATACTGACACAGGCCGCCATACCTTTTTGAAACTCGCTATTCACTGTCGTTAGAAGTTTTAATGGTCGTAGCAATGTCACCATACACATCAATACGGTCATAAATATCCCCGCTGAGATTTCTGTACGCATCGAGTCTAGGTTAGCAACATACAAAACAAAAGCTAAAGCAAATGAAGCAATAATTTGGATGATAGGTACGCTGGCAGCTTGTGTTGCAACCATTTTCATGCGTTGTTGACGATTGTGCTTATTGATGTTTGAAAAACGTTCAAATTCTCGTTGTTGACCATCAAAGGTTAATACCACTTTATGGCCATTAAAGGTTTGTTCAGCGGCTGTGGTCACCTCTCCCATCGCATTTTGTATACCCTTACTGATTTTACGAAAACGACGAGAAATCACCGTCACTATGCCGGCGATAATAGGTGTGATCAGCAAGAAAATTGAGGCTAATTGCCAGCTGTTATAAAACATCACGATCAACAAGCCAATAACAAAAGCGCCCTGCTGTACTAATGTTAACAAAGCTTTGGAAACCGCACTCAGTACTTGCTCTGTATCAAAGGTTAATTTTGAAATTAAACTACCCGTTGATTCTTTATCATGATAAGCAACAGGCATGGACATGACATGCTGAAATAATTCCTGACGAATATTAGCAACAACATTATTACCCAACCAAGCTAAGGTATAGTTACCGGCAAAGTGACATATACCGCGAAGTACAAACATTAAAACAATGACAAATGGTGCCCATTTCATAAACTCAGGGTCTTGACCATCTAGGCCTTTATCGATGAGCGGCTGCAGCTGAGAAAACACAAAGCTGTCGATGGCTGCATAACCTAACATGCCCAAAATTGACACTAACGCAGCGGCTTTATACGCTTTCGCATATGCCATTAAACGCTTAAAGTTTTGCTTAGTGTTACTTTTATTAGTCGTTGATGATGGTTTTGTCGACATTAATACTCTCAATGCGTTATTAAAAGTCCCCCTCATTTAAGGGATTTTTTAATTGTATTAGTAAATTGCCTGACTATTTTAGCGTTATTTTGCCAATCAACCAACTGATAAACTTTTATCACAGTAATTAATCACATCATTTGATGACATCTGCAACAAAAAACAGCGCGCTAGCTAATTAACAAACCAATATGGTCGAATATCTTTGCGATAACTTTTGATCTCAATATGACCTTTGATATGTTGATTTCTATGGTAAATCGACGCTGTATTAGCTGTTTTTTTTAGCACTTTATCTTCGCTGTCATTTGCTACATGACGACCTGCGTAATCAGTAGAATAGCTAGCCTGTGTATTGCTCTCACTCTGGCTAACGTCAGGGCTATCAGACCTAGATTGGCTAAACTTAAAACTGATCATGCCAAGCTCAGCGGTATTAAAAGTAGTAATATCGACATCATGGTATCGCTTTAAAATTTCTGTCGATGGCATTTGCCACCGATTTAAATACCCGGTACTAAAAACAGCAAAACGAGGTGAAACAGCAGCTAAAAATCGAGGACTAGAAGAGGATTTAGAGCCATGATGCGGCGCAATAAGTACGTCACTACGAAGTTTATTACGCATCCCTGAGATATTTAGCAGACGCTTTTCTTGCTTTATCGAGATATCGCCAGGTAATAATACGCGATGAGTACCATCACTAATGGTGATAACACAAGAGTCATCATTTTTATCACCTTTGACTTCAGCAGGCGACAACACCTCAAACACTAAGCCTTGCCAAGTAAAACCTTGACCTGAAATACAGTGTGTATCCGGCTTTAATTTTTGCTCATTAGCAATAACATTGTTGATAACAATGTTGGCTTGTAACTGCTGCAAGCTACCTGCGTGATCATTATCATTGTGGCTGATCATGACAGTATCAATAGCTTTATATCCATAATGTTTTAAGTAAGGTAATACAGCCGCATCAGCCATATTAAAACCACTAGGATAGCTTGCGCCAGTATCATAAAGAAAAACATGCTGATTTTTTTCAATCAAAATGGCAAGGCCATGGCCAACATCGAGCACAGATAACTGCCATTCATTTAATGCTGGACGCTTAAAGTGCATGGTAGCTAGCGAGATTATAAATAAACATAAAGTCGCAATAACCTTTCTTTTACTGAGACGAAAGAATAAGGCTAAAGCGATAACAACAAAAAACAGTAATAAAACTTGAATTTGCAGGGCAGAAACTGCAACAACTAGCCACTTATTGCTCGCTAAATAACTTAACCACTGCCAAATTAACGACATACTCAATTGCGCTAAGTCCGCAAAAATACCAGCTAAGCAAGTATTTATCGGCAGTGAAATCACCGCAAGCAATGTCAATGGGATAACCGTTACGCTCATCAGAGGCACAGCCAAAATATTGGCAAAAAAGGCCGCCAATGGCAGCTGATAATTTAGCCATGCCGCTATTGGTAACATGGCAAGCGTTAACGACAATTGCACCAGCAATAGCGTTTTTAGCCAATGTAATGCCCGCGCCTTAACCTGCAGCCAATGGCTGGTTAATAATTTTTCAGCTTTTAATCCCCCCGTTAATGCTGACTGAGGTTTACTCATTGGCTTTGATTTATCTGCGGTATTCATCGTGATATTAAAACGAGACAGTGTCGAAAAAATAATAACCAAAGCAGATATAGACAGCCAAAAACTGGCACTGAGTAAGCTTAACGGCCAAACAAGTAAAATAACTAAAACGGTCAGTAACAACCAGCGCAATAACGTGACATTAACCAACAACAATTTAAATGACCAAAGCAACAGTAACATCACCAAAGCGCGCAATGTCGGAATAGAAAATCCTGCAAGATAAGCGTAATACCATGCCATAAAACAACTGCATAACACCGGTAAATATCTAAAGTTACTTTGCATGCACCTAAATTGCCATTTCTTAGACAAAAGCCACTTTAGTGGCAGTAAACGAAAAATAGTCCGTATGAAAATCAAGCTACCAAAAGCAACAATACCGATATGCAAGCCTGAAATGGCAATAAGATGCTGGGTGGCGGTCGCTGATAGCACCTGCCAATGTTCAGGAGTTAACTCTCCTCGCTCGCCAAAACCTAATGCCAAAATTAAAGCACGCATGGATTTATCTGCTAACATTAGCGAAAGCTTAAGATACAATGCTTGTCGCCAGGTTGCTTTTTTTTGTCGTAATACATTACGTTTTTTAGGCACTGACAGTGTTTTAGCGCTAGGATCACCTTTCACATAACCCGTTGCGATAATTTGCTGTTGCAATAACCACAATTGGTAATTAAAGCCCCCTATGTTTGCTAAACCATGTGCGGGCTTTAATTTCACAGCAAGCTGCCATATCTGACCTTGTAATATAGGTTGCTTTGGTTTTTTCCAACTGAGACGAACTTTAAAGCTGTTATTAACCTTTTCGCCTTGCCAATGGGTAATAAGAAAATTAAAACGGCTATTATCTGAGTCAATATTAGCAATATTTATCACTTCACCTTGTATTAAATAAACTTGCTTATGTAGCTTTTTTAACAAAATATTATTTTGATTCAAGGTATTATGATATTGGCTCGCTGCAATCAAAACCCAAGTAAAAGCGAATATGGCAATAGCGATTAAGTGATATTTTTGCCGTAAGATAAAAAATAAAGCCAACAACAATATCACCGATAGCAAAGAAAACTCTGGCACTATAGGTATGAATAATGACAAAATAGCACCGAAAAAAAATGTAAGTAGCCACCATTCCATAGTGATCAATTTCCAATTAGCCATTTAAAGTTAAGAACTTATGCCGAAAAAAATGATTAAACGCCTGATGCCCGATCATCAAACGATTAAAAACAACAAGCATTTACAAATTTTCGGTACGCTATTGCATAACGCAAATTTATGGCACCTTAACCGTCGCTCGGTCAGTAAAGCATTTGCGGTTGGGTTATTCTTTGCTTTTATCCCTGTACCTTTTCAAATGGTTTTAGCTGCCGGTCTTGCTATTATAGTACATGCAAATTTACCGCTTTCTGTAGCACTTGTATGGATCACTAACCCTTTAACTATGCCGGCTATTTTCTATTTTTGTTATTTAGTTGGTACCTGGATTGTTGGCGTTCCCACCAAACAATTTGCCTTTGAAGCAAGTTGGCAATGGTTAGTTGAAAGTGTTTCAACTATCGGTCCAGCATTTATTCTTGGCTGTGGAGTGCTTGCGACCATTTTCTCTATTTTAGGTTATTTAACCATAAACACGCTCTGGCGTTTTTCAGTCGCAAAAGAGTGGAAAAAACGCAAAGTTCGCAGAGATTAGGTTTAGCCAAAGGTGTGTTCGGTGAGAGTATTTACAAAAAAAATCAGACTTAACGTCTGATTTTTTTATCACAGATACTGGTTAAGATTGTCCTAGCACTTGTGCTGGCTCAACTTTTGTAGCGCGCCATGCCGGATAAATAGTGGCCAATAAACTCATTAACAAAGCGGTAGTCACGGTATTAATAACATCTTGTTGGCGTAATAGTGTCGGTAAGTAGTCAATAAAGTATACATCGGCAGATAAAAACTCCATCGACAGCATTGCTTCCATAGCACGGATGATTTCCGTTAAATTTAATGAAATTAAAATACCTAAACTTGCGCCGAGTATGCAGCCCATAATACCATTCATTAGCCCCTGAAACATAAAGCTTGCCATGATTGTACTCGGCTTTGCCCCCATAGTTTTCAATATCGCAATATCAGATTTTTTTTTATTTACCGCCATAATTAGAGTCGACACTATATTAAAACTTGCCACGGCAATAACTAACACCAGAACAATAAACATGACTAAACGCACCAGCTGAATATCATTAAACAAATGCCCATGACTTCGGGTCCAATCAAGCATATAAACATAAAAGTCAAAACTGTAGGCAGCGTCATGCACGACTTGCGGAGCCGAAAATACATCACTGACTTTTAATCGAATACCTTGAACTTCGTCAGCCTGATACCCTAGCAATTGCCCTGCTTTCGCTAAATTAATAAAAACTTGGCTGTCATCGATAGTACCACCGAACTTAAACACTCCAACAATTGTCGCTTGCTGCTTAGTCGGTACAGGAAATTGTGTGATTTTATTGCCTGAGCGAGTTGCAGCATCGCTAGGCGGTAAGAGCAACTGAACGTTATCGCCCACTTGCAATGACAATTTTCGCGCAATACCGGCACCGATAACAATCGCGTTGTCGCGAGCTAAATCTTGCCAATTACCTGCCGTTATATAACTTGCGATAGCTGAAACTTGTTGCTCTAGCATGACATCAACGCCACGTATCTCAACGCCTTTTAGTGCCGCTGACTTCTGCATCATGCCCTGAGTTTTGATAAACGGCGCGGCGGCAACAACACCCGGTGTTTGTGCTATTTTATCAACATTTTTTCGCCATTGATTAATTGGTTCATTGACCGCGACAACTTCGCCATGAGGCACAACAGACAGAAGATGTGTGGCCAGTGCTCGCTCAAAACCATTCATTGCTGACAACACAACAATCAGAACAGTAACACCAATAGCAATACCAATAGTAGATGATGCTGAGATAAATGAAGAGAACCCCTTTTTTTGACGACTACGTACATAGCGCAATCCGATAAAGACACTTAACGGTTTTAACACTTAACTTTCCTCAGCTTGGCGTTGTTCATTCTGAACTTGTTCAAGATTACTTGGGCTAGTATCAGCTAATGGCTTAAGGTGTCCGTGCTCTAAACGTAATTGACGATCCATTTTTGCGGCTAAAGTTAAGTCATGAGTAACAATGACAAAACTAGTATTTACCGTACGATTTAATGTTTGCAGCAATTGGTAAATTTGCTTTGCAGTATCAAAATCTAGATTTCCTGTTGGCTCGTCAGCTAAAATCAGTGAAGGTTTAGTGACTAAGGCACGTGCAATGGCTACACGCTGACGCTCACCACCTGATAATTCTGAAGGTCGATGGTGGCTACGGTGTGATAAGCCAACCTGTTCAAGCATAACTTGCGCTTGAGCAAGCGCATCTTTGGGGCTATCACCACGTATTAACAGTGGCATTGCAACATTTTCTTGAGCACTAAATTCCATCATCAAATGATGAAATTGGTATATAAAACCAATGTGCTGATTACGAAACTTTGCTCTTTGCTTTTCAGAAAGTTGATGAATATTCACGCCATTAATAAAAACCTCTCCGGCACTGGGAGTATCTAACGCACCGGCTAAATGTAAAAAAGTACTTTTACCACAACCTGAACTCCCGACAATTGCTACCAATTCACCGGCTTTAACCGCCAAATCAAGATTAGATAACACTGGCGTTGTTATCGGCCCTTGTTGATATGATTTACTTAACTGACGACACTCAAAACTCAGTGCAGCTTCAGGCTTACTAGTATTTTCATTGGCGTTCATCGTTGTGCTCTTTTTTACCTGGTTATTGTTCAAATTATTTGCCATTTCATTATTGACCTTACTATTCATTTCTAAGCACCTCGGCGGGCTGAGTTTGTGCTGCACGATAGGCCGGGTATAGTGTGGCAATAAAGCTCATTGCCAACGCTGAAACAATAATGATAGCAATGTTTAATGCATCGATAGCAATCGGTAGTTGTTGACCCGCCCCCAATAAAGTAACGCCAAGTAAACTGAATATGTTATTTAAATTTAACGTCAACAACACGCCTAAAATAACACCTAAAGCAACGCCCCATATACCATTGGTTAACCCTTGAGTGATAAAAATTTTCACTACGCCACTGCGATCTAAACCTAAGGTTTGTAAAATACTGATTTCACCTTGCTTATCTATAACCACCATTACTAATGCTGAAACAATATTGAAAGCAGCAACGGCAATAATTAAACTGAGCATCAACCACATCATATTTTTTTCCATACTCACAGCTGCAAACAATGCCCCTTGGCTTTCTTGCCAGCTGACAAACTGGTATTTGGGATATTTTACAGACAACTGTGAAATAACATCTTGAGCATGAAAAGCATCATCAAGATACAAGCGTAACTGATTAACACCATCACCTTTTTTTCGATGCAGTTTTGCTCCATCTTTGATGTTGATATAAACCATTGCTTCATCAACTTGAGAGCCGACATTAAACATACCAACAATGGTAAATGAGCGGTGTACAGGAACACGTCCCATTGGGGTAAATAAGGTCTTATTAGGCAAGGTTAAGCGAACTTCATCACCCAGTTTTACCTTTAAATTACGCGCTAACGCTTGGCCTAACACTATACTAAAGGGTACGCTTTCTAAGTGCTCTAATTGCCCAGCAACCATTGAACTATTAATAATATTATGTTGTTCAAACTCAGGCATAATACCGTGCACTAAAACCCCTTGCAGGGATTTTTTTGATTGAATCAAGGCTTCACTTTCTTGAAAAGGTGTGACTTTGTTAACCTTAGGAAGCGAGAGGATGTCTTGCTGCAACGTTTGCCAATTACTGATATGTGTTTTTTGATGTGACATAAGCACGTGAGGCACTAAACCTAGTACACGCCTTTTTTGTTCCTGTTCTAGTCCATCCATGACAGAAACGACAGTAATTAAGGAAGCAACACCTAAGACAATGCCGATTATTGAAAAGAAGGTGATAAAGGAAACAAAGCCTTTGCCGTGGCTGCTGCGACTGTACCTTAAGCCGATGTAAACACTAACAGGTTGAAACATGAACTCTTTCTTTATTTGAAATGGTTATAACACCAAGGTTATTTTGCCTAAAATAATAACACAGCTAATATGCATATAGCTCCTGACTTTATGAAGTTTTATACATTTAACTTAACAAGTTAAAAACACACCTAACTCATTGTAAACTAGTTTAATTTCAAAATTCAAAAGCACAATTAGGGGAAAATGTTACAAATTATCGTCACGTTAACGCCTTAATAACGTTATATTTTGTTTTTTGTAAATTTATAGATACAAGAAAAAGTTAATAGTTTGTTATAAAAATCGACGTTAGCCTAGTAAATTTCAATGTTTGGCTTTAATATCGTGTGCTTTAAATCAAAGCGCTACAGTCTACTATAAATTAAATCGTGAGTATAAAATGAAGAATATAATAACAGGTGCAGTTTGCACATCTTTACTGTTCATTGCTGGGTGTAGTCATGACCTGAGTACAAAAACAGTTACTGAAGCACCAATAATGCAAAAAACCGCTTTAGCATCAGGTATTGATAAAGCGAATATGGACTTATCTGTTCGTCCACAAGATAACTTTTACCGTTATGTAAATGGTGCCTGGTTAAATGCGAACGAGATCCCTGGCGACAAAACTTCAATTGGTTCATTCTATGACTTGCGTGATGAAGCTGATGACAACGTAAAAGCCATTATCGAAGAACTAGCAGCCACTAAAAACCTAAAAATGGGCAGTGATGAGCAAAAAGTTGCCGATCTATTCCGCTCATTTATGGATACAGAGACACGTAATGCTGCCGGTATTACCCCTATAAAGCCAATACTTAACGACATTAACACGCTTAAAAATAAAGATGAGCTAGCAACATTTTTTGGTAGCAGCCAAAAAATTGGTGTTGGTAGCCCGTTAGCTTTTTACATCAGCGTTGATGCAAAAGACTCGACACGGTATGCCACACATGTATGGCAGAGCGGCCTAGGTTTACCAGATAAAGACTACTACTTTAATGAAGCTGAACGTTTTGCTAAATTACGTCAAGGCTACGTAGCTCACATTGAAAACATGTTTAATTTAGCAGGTTTGAAAAATGGTAAAGCTGCTGCACAAACCATCATGGCACTTGAAACCAAGCTAGCTAGCTATCATTGGTCAAAAGTTGAATCTCGTGACAGCACTAAGCGCTATAACAAATTCAACGTCAGTGAATTAAATACGATAACAGATACCTTCAATTGGACGGCTTATCTTGAAGCACAAGGTGTTGCTGCACAAAAAGATCTTATTGTTAACCAACCTTCATTTGTTAAAGGTTTTGGCGAAACATTCGCTGAAACATCACTAGCAGATTGGCAGACTTATTTAACATTCCACACCCTAAGCAACTTCTCTAGTTACTTAACAACCGCTTTAGATAATGAAAACTTTGATTTCTACTCTAAACAGTTAAGTGGCCGTGAAGAGCAACGTCCAATGTGGAAACGTGGTGTTTCAGTTGTTAATGGCAACTTAGGTGAAGTGATCGGTAAAGTTTATGTGGGCCGTCACTTCAAACCAGAAGCAAAAGTACGTATGACACAATTGGTTGAGAACTTACGCGGTGCATACGGCGCAAGTATTAACGAATTAGAATGGATGTCAGATACCACGAAAAAAGCAGCGCAGGTTAAATTAGCCAGTTTTGATCCTAAAATTGGTTACCCTGACAAATGGGAAGATTACTCTGCACTTATTATTAAAAGCGATGATTTAGTGGGTAACAAAATTCGCTCTGGCACAGTTGCTCACCAAAAAGAAGTCGCTAAACTTGGTGGTCCAATCGACAGACAAGAATGGGGCATGACACCACAAACCGTTAATGCTTATTACAACCCAACAAAAAATGAGATTGTTTTCCCTGCCGCCATTTTACAACCACCATTTTTTAACTTAAATGCTGATGACGCTGTAAACTACGGTGGTATTGGCGCTGTTATTGGCCATGAAATGGGTCACGGTTTTGATGACCAAGGTAGTAAATATGATGGTGACGGTAACATGCGTAACTGGTGGACTGAAGCCGATTTAGCTGCCTTTAAAGTACGTGCTGATAACTTAGTTGCTCAATACGACAACTACGCGGTATTTGATGACTTAAACGTTAATGGTTCATTAACACTAGGTGAAAACATTGGTGATTTATCAGGTGTGACTATCGCTTATAAAGCTTATAAAGCCTCATTAAATGGTAAAGAAGCACCGGTAATTGACGGCTTAACCGGTGATCAACGTTTCTTCATGGGCTTTGCTCAAGTATGGCGTGGAAAAATGGTTGAAAAATCATTACGTAACCGTGTTGCAACTGACCCACATTCACCTGGTGAGTTCCGTGCTTTAGGCTCTTTATCTAACATGCCTGAATTTTACAAAGCTTTTAATGTTAAAGAAGGTGACGCTATGTACATTGCACCTGAAAAGCGCGTTAAAATTTGGTAAAGCATTATGCTCAAGGTTATCCCTAAGTGCTTAACTTTGATTAGCTTAGCTCAGCACAGTAAAAGTGACTGGCAACAGTAAAAAGTATTAAAGGAGCTTCGGCTCCTTTTTTTACAGCTATTCATCAGTTCATCACTATTATCTAATCAATGTCAGTTCAATAAGGTTTTCATTGTAAAACTGCAGACTTAACCGTAAAATCTCTCCTGCTATAAATGATACCTTTAGCCACACACTTTATTGTTTTTTGGCTAATTTATAGGGAACACGGTTCAATGCCGTGACTGTACCCGCAACTGTAAATAGCGTATTTGAAATGCTATAAGTCAGGACACCTAGTATCAACATTTTGTGCAAGACTAATTTTGTACAACACTAATAATGTTAACACCGTGCGGGAATACACGTGAGTTACACTGTCGACAAGACATTCGTATCTAATTTTCTGCCCGTCGTAAATTGCATTATTCAATACTTGTTTTTTTTGAATGAACCTTTAGGCGATAATGAAAAGATATCCTTGCTACATCACAAAACACATTTCACTTCAGAAAAATGTTCAAATGAGTATACTTTAATGTCAACGTTACTCGCTGTTGAATCAGTGTCTTGGGCTGTCGAGCAGCAAAAAATTCTCAATAACCTATCTTTTGATGTTTGCCGCGGAGACATTATTGGCATTATTGGCCCTAATGGAGCAGGTAAAACATCTTTACTTAAATGTTTGTTAAATCAGTATAAAAACTGGCAAGGAAGCATTAAACTTAATAATAAAAATATTCGTCAATACAAACCTCATGAGTTAGCGCAAACCTTTGCCTTAGTTGTTCAAAAATCCCCCCCCATATTTGATTTAAAAGTTTATGACGTGGTAAGGATGGGCTTATTACCCTATAAAACACTTTTTGCTCGTGATACCGATATTGATAAAAAAGAAATCATGTTAGCGTTAGACAAGGTTGGTTTAGCCGCCAACGAAAATAAGTTTTTCAACACCCTGTCTGGCGGTGAACAACAACGAGTATTGATTGCAAAAGCTTTAGTACAAAAAGCCAAAATTTTAGTACTTGATGAGCCGACCAACCATTTAGATATATTCTACCAACATCAAATATTGCAATTAATTAAGGCTTTAAATATAACCGTGATCATGACTATACATGACCTAAATTTAGCGGCTCAATATTGCAATAGATTACTACTGTTAAATAAAGGTAATTTAGTTAGCAACAGTAGCGTTAACGACGTACTAACCCCCGAACTATTAACAAAAGTTTTTGGTTTACCCTGTTATCGAGACGATGCTCAGCATAGTGATATTCCAAGGGTTTATTTTAGCCCTGCACCTGACGAAAGCATCACTCATACGTCGAATTTAAACACTAACAATATTGGTCAGCTTTCATGAATTTTTTTCGTGTAATTAAAGGAAAGAATGCTTGGATATTTTCTGGCATGATTATCTTAACGTTTTTCTCCATTGTGATGTCGATCACCTTTGGTCCAGCGACAATTACCAGCAACGATATATTTCAGTGTGTCGTGAATGAGTGTGCATCTCCCATGCATGACATGGTGATCTGGCAAATACGCATTCCTAGGGTTTTAGTCGGGCTCGTCGCAGGAATGGGCTTAGCGTGCGCCGGCGCAATTTTGCAAAATGTAACCCGCAACCCGCTTGCCGATCCTTATTTATTTGGCATTATTTCAGGTGCCGGTTTAGGCGCAACCATTGCGACATTAATATTAAGTGAAGAACAAATGCTTGCGTTACCATTAGCGGCATTTTTAGGGGCTTTATTTTCAGTTATTATTGTTTTTGGTATCGCAACTCTACTGCGTAATATGAATCATCTATTGCTCACAGGCGTTGCGGTATCTTTTATGCTCGGCTCTATTAGCCACTTTATTCTTTACCTCGGTGATCCCTTTGCCACCAATCGGGTTATTTTTTGGCTTATGGGTAGCTTAACGCGTGTTGAAATGTTTCACTTTTATCTGATCAGCATCATGGTGTTGCTGACATTAGTGACCATTTTTGCTTTTCATCGACAAATCGATGCGCTGTTATTGGGCGACGAAAGTGCAGCAAGCCTTGGGGTTAATGTCGATAAATTACGGATCATCTTGCTAGCCTTATGCGCAGCAGTAACGGCAACCATTGTTGCTTACTGCGGTGGTATTGGCTTTGTTGGCTTAATGATCCCACATATAGTACGACAACTTGTTGGTGTAACAACTATGCCTTTAATTGTTGGCTCAGCACTCATTGGTGGTTGCTTTTTAGTTTGGGTAGACGTACTAGCTCGCAGTGCACTTAGCAGTGTAGAGATCCCTATAGGTATTATTACTTCAGCCATCGGCAGTATTTTCTTTTTAGCGATCATGTATCGCACGCGTAAAACAGGATAAAAATTATGACAACAGATGCAGATAAAAACCAAAAACACCAAGAGCGTATGCAACGTATTAAAGACAAAGTTGATGCGCGCATTAATTCAGCACAAGAAGAGCGAGGCTTACTTATTGTTATTACCGGCAATGGTAAAGGTAAGTCAACATCAGGCTTCGGCACGTTAACTCGCGCAGTTGGTCATGGCTATACCGCTGCTGCCTTGCAATTTATTAAAGGCGATTGGGAGTGCGGAGAACGTAACTTATTAGAAAAAAATGGCGTCGAGTTTCATGTGATGGCAACCGGCTTTACCTGGGATACTCAAGATAAATCAAAAGATATCGCAGCAGCGACTAAAGTTTGGGCTCAAGCAAAGCGCTTACTAAAAGATGAAAGTATCGACGTTGTTTTACTTGATGAGTTAACTTATATGCTGTCATACAAATATTTAGACTTAGACGAAGTCATTGAAGCTATCGTTAATCGACCAGCCATGCAACATGTCATCATTACAGGCCGAGCATGTCATCGAAGTATTATTGAACTTGCCGATACCGTCAGTGAAGTACAACCCCTTAAGCATGCCTTTGATAATGGTATAAAAGCGCAAAAAGGTATTGACTGGTAAGCTAAAACTCTCTGATAACTTGGAACTAGAATGAAACTTATGCACTATTTTATTGTGTTTTTTATTTGCTTTACTTTTACGGTCAGTGCAAATGAAAGTAGCACCGAGATCACGCCCAAAAAACCACGCATCATTGCTTTGGCGCCTCATATTGTTGAAATGCTTTTTGACATTGGTGCTGGTGAGCAAATCATTGCGACAACCGAACATGCCAATTATCCATTAGCAGCACAGGAGATACCTAGAATAGGCAACTCTTTACGTATTCAACTTGAGCGCGTTATTGAATTGCAGCCCGATCTTATTATTGCCTGGCAAAGTGGTAACCCGAGTGATGATTTAGCGCGTATCAAACAGCTTGGTTTTAATGTTGTCTACTCTCAACCTGACACCTTTGACGATGTTGCCAAAGAGTTACGTTTATTCGGAAAGTTGTCTGGCCACAGTGAACAAGCTGAAAAAGTAGCAAGTAAATTTCTCTCTGACTTAGCTAAAATAAAGCAGCAATATGGACAAAAGAAACCGCTTACCGCTTTTTATGAAGTGTGGTCTCGACCATTAACCACTATTGCCAAAGGCAGTTGGCCACAGCAGTTTTTAGATATTTGCAGTATAAGTAACCCGTTTTATCAATCGGATGCTAGATACCCACAGGTGAACATTGAGCAAATATTACAAACCCATGCCCAGATCATTATCCAACCCTTATCAGAAAACCAAGCAGCTAGAGAAGGATACACTTGGCAGCAATGGCCGATTTTACCGGCAGTAAAGCACCAACAAATTATCAAACTCGATGCCGATGTAGTACACCGAATGACGACACGTAGCTTAAATGCTTTAAACGACTTATGTCAGCAGACGGATATGAGTCGACAGTATTACCAACGAGGTTAGCCACGGTAATAAAGGGCATTTTATCGTCTTTAGTGCTAGCAAGTGTATTGCTAAAAACACTTGCTAGCACTAAAACTAATAAATCATATTTAACATCATAGCGTCATGTGAGCCTGACAGTACAATGAACATAGTGCAAAGCCTATAACGTTTTACTTTATTGTGTTTACTTGCCTAGTTATTTATTTTACGCTAGGGAGATTAGTTCTTTATCGCTTTACAGGTGCGCTGTTGTTAAAAATACTCATCTTAGGTTTATGCATTGTATCGTGCTTAGCGCAAGCGAAAAACATACCTATCAATGATTACAATAATGAAAATAAGCAACTGACCATGTGTGTTTCACATTATCCTCCCTATCAAGTGATAGCCCCAGGTAAAGCCCTATTGGTGAAAATATTGCTGTAACCCATTATTTTTTCAAGCAACAAGGCTTTACTATTCAGCATACCGAAAACAATACTTTTTGGCGTTGTTTAGCAATGTTAGAAGCAGGTAAAGTCGATATTATGTCGGGGTTATTAGATGCGCCAGAACGCCGAGAATTTGCACACTTATTTGCTTATAGCTCATTGAATGAAAAATCATTCTACGTAAACGATAAGAACCTGAAAATCAGTAGTTTCACTGACCTCAAAGGTTTAAAAGTAGCTGTCATAAGAGACATTAAACAATTTAAACAATTTGATAATGCTCCTGATGGTTTTTTTGAAAAGGTCTATGTCAGTGATCTCGACGCTGCTATTCGGGTATTAGCGGCAGGCAAAGTTGATGTGTTTATTTCAACTAACTTCTTATATCTGAATAAAATAAAAAACCAAGCTAAAGAAAATCAAAATATTGAAGAAATTAAAGTTAAATTAGATAATCATGCGTTATTATTTACCGCGCTATCAAAAAAATCTAAATTCGCCCATCTCGCGCCAGAATTTGCCAAATTATCAAAAACTATGTATGAAAACGGCGAATTTACGCAAATCATCCATGAATTTAAGTTAAATTATCCTGAATATTATCGCTGATTATTATGGTATAAAAATCAGCGTGACTGAACTAACGCTATTGAGCTAAAACATTTAGTTAACACTACTCACTTAACAATAATAAAGCTTTATACGCAAACTCGGTTTAATGTTGTGTCAACGTCAACCGCTGTTTTTTGCTGTAACTCAGCCAACTCTGCAACGGATAATAAGCTAGAATTAAGATCTCGACTTAGTTTAACCACTTTAGACATATTATCGTTTATTGACGCCGTCGATTGCTGTTGCTCATTCGTTCCTTGGGCTATCTGCGAGGTTAAAGCGTCAACTTCAGAAAAAACTCTGCCAATTTGTTGTAGTGCATCAACCACTTGCTCTGAGTGAGTTAAGCTCTCTTGCGATAAGCTTTGACCACGGCTGATAGCATTAACCGCATTAGTCGACTTTTCTTGTAATCCTTCAACCATTGCATGAATTTCAACCGTTGACTCTTGTGTTCGGTGGGCTAAAGCTCTCACTTCATCAGCAACGACAGCAAAACCTCGGCCTTGCTCTCCGGCTCGCGCAGCTTCAATCGCTGCGTTTAGCGCCAATAAGTTAGTTTGATCGGCAATACCTCGAATAACCTCTAATACTGAGCCTATTCGTGAACATTCTTCTTGTAACAATGCTAAATCAGCGGCCATTGCCCTAACTTCATCAGCAAAGTTTTCAACGCTATGTTGACTAATATTTGAAGCATGGGTTCCTTGCGTCAAGATGGCGAGCACTTGGCTGGTCGTTTCGCTGACTTGCATAGCACTGTCTGAGAGTGTCGCTGATGTTAAAGCAACTTGGTCAATCGAGTTAGCCATTTGTTCAATTTGGCTAGCAGATTCATCAACGCCAGCAACTGAGTCATTCATTTGAATAGTTAACGAGGCAGAGCCTTGTTTTAATGTTTCGGATTCAGTACGAATATCCCGAATGACATGAGCTAAATTAATAATAAAACTTGATAAATCATTGGTTATTTTCGCCAAATCGTCATGATGATTATCTTGAGCTAGTTTACTTGGTGCTTCATCAACACTGGCAACCTGATCAATAAATTTTTGTAGCAACGCTAACCGCTGAGTAAGCTTGTTTTCGGTATATAAATAACCTATCACTAGCTGAGTAATAACCGTCAAGAATACTAAGGTCAACGTTGTGGTTTTACTAAAACTATCAAAGAATAGCGCTATAGCAATCATGCTAAATATGCCAATGAACAAGGTCGGTGCTAATAATTTAATACTGAGTCGATTTAACATTATTTATTCCAAATACTAAGTAACAGTTCCATGTTATGCGGGCAATAAGCGACACATAAAAAGTAATCATCACTAAATTATTGTTATTGTTATTGTTATTGTTATTGTTATTGTTATTGTTATTGTTATTGTTAATAAGGTTTACAATATCTGTCGATTAATACTATCAACAACATCATACCCTTACTAAGTTTACAAATAAATTACATGCAATTGTGTTACTTTACTATCTGTTTTTAAAATTCATAAAATAAACCAGCAAAGGGTTAGAAATTATTCATTTAATATTCTTAGGATAAGCATATGACTTTCACCACTGTATTAATCATTATTATCGCCGTAGGTTCAGTTATCGCCGGCATCTTATTAATAAAACAATCAGCGAGTAAATTTGAATTATCCAAAGCACAGCAAGACAAAGTTGAGCGTCGAAAAGCTCAGCAACTAGAAAAAGATAAGGAACAAGAATAAATCAACGGGTGCAGGCCTTAGCTGTATCTGCCAGATGTTGCGGTAACAAACAACATTATTTACTAATCATTAGACCAGTTTTTTCTTTACTTGTTGGTATAACAACCTAAAATCACTGTATATTTTTCTAAGTTGTTTCCTTCATGAGCTCAATACAGCACTTATTTGATAATAATCAGCAATGGGCTGATAAGATAAAGCAAGAAGATCCTAATTTTTTCAAACATTTATCAGAACAACAAAACCCTGAATACCTCTGGATTGGTTGCTCAGATTCTCGCGTGCCTGCTAATGAGCTACTTGGCATGCAGCCGGGTGAAGTCTTTGTTCATCGCAATATTGCTAATCAAGTGATCCATACCGATCTCAATTGCCTTTCTGTGATCCAATTCGCTGTCGATGTATTGAAAATTAAGCATATTATTGTCTGTGGTCACTATGGTTGCGGCGGTGTTATTGCCTCTTTAGATGACAAAAGCCACGGCCTCATTGATAACTGGCTACATCATATAAAAGACGTTTACCGGTTTCATAAAGCCCGCTTAGATGCTGTGGAAGATAAAACAGCTCGCTTAAAACTATTATGTGAACTGAATGTTATAGAGCAAGTTGCCAATGTGTGTAATACCACTATTTTAAAGAATGCTTGGAAAATAAAACAAGATATTACGGTTCATGGTTTTGTTTACAATTTGCATGACGGTATTTTAAAAGACTTAAATGTTTCTGTTGGTAGCAACAAGTAACCTTATTCTAGGCTTAAACTAGACCGACAGTACTTCAAGTAGTGCTTCAAGGGCCAAATATTAAGTAAAATTGATCCGCACTTGGTCGAGACCCCTTTTGCTATTACTCATCTAGCATAGCTATCGTATCATTAGCCATGCAACAACTTAGCTGAGCTGATATGGACATCTAAAAAGGCGTAACTGATTTACTCAGTTACGCCTTTAATTTTATCAAGCCCGTTATAAATTTACATTGTGATGTCAAAGGTAAATTAGTTGAGCATAGCTAAACGCTCATGTTGACCTTGTTCGCGCTCAACATAATGAAACCATTGCTTTGCTGTTTTTGCTGATTGGGGAATTTTCTGCGCTTGAGTAAAAGCAATTAATGCATCATCAAAAGCTTGCAAGTTAAATTTTGCCATACCAATCACTAAATACATGTCACCTTCTCGGCTAATTCCGCCGCGTAACAAGGCCTTATTGGCCGACGTTATCGCCTCTTGCCAACGCTCTAAATTTAAATAAGCTTGCGCAAGTTGCATATCAAATTTGCCCGTGTCTGCAATTTCGGCAGCTTGGGTTAAAATGGGTAAGGCTTTTTCATCTTCTTTGGCCGCAATATAAGCTTGAGCTAACGCTGCTAAGCTTTTTTCACTGGCGACAACAGTCCCGTTAGCGATTGCTTGCTCCAATAAAACCGCAGCTTTATAAGGTACTTGATGAAAGCGATACAGCTGCGCCAATGTCATTACATCACTTTCTTTGCTGATATGACCTGCTTGCCAAGCGGCTTCCATGACGGCTAATTGCTTATCTTCTTGCCCTACTTCGCCATACATGCCAGCCAACTGTAGCCAATATTCAGGTTTATCGTAAAGTCGAACAAGTTGTTCAATCACTTTAACTACTTGCAAAGGCTGCTTTAGCTCATAGTAACTTGCACGTTGTAAAATCAGCCAGTTCTCCTTCACCGTTGCGTTGCTTTGCTCTGCGAGCGAGATCGCTTGCTTAACGGCTTTTATCACCTTCTCAAACTGTTTGTCTTGGTAATATATTTGCGCAAACATAATATGCTGTGAAGCGGTTAACGCTTTGCTGTTGTTCGCTTGCCATTGTTGTAAATAGGTTAATGCTTGTGGGTAATCATGCTGTTGCATTGATAGCTGTGCTAGAGAATACAGCGTAGATAAATATAAAGAATCTGGAATTGCTTGCTCTTTTATAACTAACTCAAAATGTTCAATGGCCGAGCTAATATCATCGTTACCGTAATACATAAAAGCGTAAAAGTTCCAGAGCATGGCGCGCTCATAGCTGTTTAAACTATCGATACGCTCTTTTACTTCATCTAGCACCTCAAAACCGGCAATTTTAACCCCTTCATCAGCCAACTTTTGGGCGCGAGCCAGTTGGCTATAAACTCGATTACGCATAGCTGGCACTTTTTTAGCGGTACGCTTGTTGGCCACTTTCGCCGCTTGGGTCTTTGCTGGGCTATCAATGACTTGCCCGTAAGCGAAGTTAATTCCCGCAATACTAGATAAAAATCCCGCACTTAATAAGGTTACAGCTATTTTTTTAATTAGCATGTTCTGCCCTCCTCTTTTGTAAATTCATTGTTATGCTTTCGTTGGCAAGTTAGATGGCTAGCCATCGATGGCAAAAGATATTTTATTCTGTACACCTGCGACTTCCATTGCGACACCATCAACAACACGTGGTTTATATTTGAACTTTAGGGCCGCATCTAACGCTGCTCGGTCAAATATATTCGCTGGCTCCGCACTAACGACAAAGGCATCACGGACAGCACCGGTTTTGGTCACTGTAAACTCAACAATAACAAATCCCTCGATACCACGAGACTGCGCACGTCGCGGATAAATAGGTGCAACTTTCACTATCGGTAAGTAATCACCATCTCCCGTTTCTAAACTTAGCCCGCCACTTAAACCACCATCAAGTGCAATGTCTGCGCTAAAACTGCTGCCAACAGCTTGAGCATTGGGGTTAGCTTGCGCCATTTGAGGTTGCGCCAAAGGCGGTGGCGGCGTTTTAGGTTTTGCCGGCTTTTGTGGTTTACGTTCTTTTTTTACTACTTGTTGTTCTTTTTTTAAGCGAATAAAGTCAAGTACATTACCTCTTGGTGGCTCAGACATAACGTCACTGCCTCCGGCAATCAAAGCTTGCATACCCCAGAGTAAACCAACCGTTGTGATAACGGCCAAAATTAAACCTAACAAATACCGACTACTGGTTTGCAAAAATACTGACGGTGTCGATGTGACATTGGCCATATTTACTGCTGTCATAACTATGCCTCTTGCGCCGCGATAGAAACATCATAAACACCAGCAGCACGTGCTGAGTCCATGACTTTAATCAACACATCTGTGGTCGCTTTTTTATCCGCTTGAATTACCACAGTACCTTGTGGGTTTTCCGCTTTTAATCGTTCTATATTGGCTTGCACAGCGCGGACATCAATTCGGCGCTTATTGATCCAAATTTCACCTTTATCACTGATAGCAACTAAGATGTTTGCCCGTTCTTTTTTCACTGCTGTAGCGGCTTCAGGTCGATTAACTTCAATCCCCGCCTCTTTGACAAACGAAGCGGTAACGATAAAGAATATTAAAAGAATAAAGACAACATCTAGCATAGGTGTCATATTTATTTCTTCGCTTTCTTCCTGCTCTTGTAATACTTTATTTAATTGCGAACGCATAATTTTTCTCTTATAAAAGTTTGTACAATGTTGCTAATTGCTTAGCTAACGGTAACTAGTGACCGTTAGCTAAGCTCAGTATTAGTGGTCAACTTCCATAGCATCTTCAAGTAGCTCGGTTTCCCGTTTGGCATTACGTTGCAGCCAGGTTGCTGCAAATACGCCAGATAGTGAGCCCACCATGCCAGCCATAGTCGGTATCGTTGCGCGGGAAACACCTGAAGCCATCGAACGTGCATTACCACTACCTGAAATTGCCATCACGTCAAATACTTCAATCATTCCCGTTACGGTTCCCAATAAACCGAGTAATGGGCATAACACCACTAAACTTTGGATCAACGGTAAGTTGGTGCTTAACATGGCACTACCGCGAGCAATTAACGCTAGGCGAATTTGCTCGGCATGCCATGAGTGCTGCTCATCTCGGCTTTGCCAATTATTTTTAAGCTGCTTTTTGACACGACGATAGCCCCAAAACACAAAGAGTAAACGTTCAAAAATTAACAGCCACATCACGGCAATAACAACAGCAATAACGCTTAATACTTGACCGCCGGTGTCAATAAACTCACCGATTGTATTCATTAATTCGATAAACCAAATCATGGTTTATGCTCCTTGCTCGTTGCGCTCCGTCCATTCAGCTCTTTCAGCAATAATACCGGCACTTTGTTGCTGAAGCAGATTGATAATTGAACGACTTCGGGTATGTAACAAGGTGAAAATAAACACCATAGGAATAGCAACAACCAAGCCTAATACGGTAGTAACTAAGGCTTGTGAAATACCGCCAGCCATCAATTTAGGGTCACCTGTACCAAATAGAGTTATCGCCTGGAAGGTATTGATCATACCGGTTACAGTACCAAGTAAACCGATTAAAGGAGCCACCACAGAGATAATTTTAATCAGTGTCAAACGACTCGATAATTTCGGGACTTCTCGTAAAATAGACTCTGATAATTTAAGCTCAAGCGTCTCAGTATCAGCTTTAGGGTTCTGCTCTTTAACTAACATCACTCGGCCTAATGGGTTATCACTATTAGCCTTATCACTTTTTAACTGACGACTTACCTTGCCACCAATCAAAAATAAAGTTACAAAACGCTCAAGTGCGATCAACAAACCAACTAAACCTATCGCTAAAATCACATAACCTACCGGACCGCCTTGCTCTATACGTTCTTGCGTATCTGGAGCTTGTACAAGTAAACTTAAAATGGAACCACCGGTTGGGTCTAGTGCAAAAGGCACCGCTTCATTCTTACTCGAACTTAATGCCTGAGCACTACTAAGGTAACGAGCAGATGGTTGGCGAATTAATTCGGCAACAGAGCCTGTTTCATCGATATACTCAAGGTATTTACCATTTGCGATTAGGTTAAAGCCGCCAACTCGCGTAACTTGTGTTTGCTGCTTTTCACCATTGGCCATAACAACGTCACGAGTAAAAGTGTGTACTTTGCCGCTTTGAGTCATTTCACGCTGTAGTTCAAACCATAAACGCTCAATTTCTTCAATGGATGCTAATTTAGATGATGACCCCATACTTTGTGCCAGTTCATCGAGAAACTCACCTCGTCCGGCTATTTGCGCGGAAACAACTGATGTTTGAAACTTACTTTTAGTATCTCCCGCCACTTGCTGTAATACCCCAAACAACTCTTTTAGCTCGCCCATACGACGTGTTAACGCCTCGGTTTTATTAGCTAACTTTATTTCATTATCTTGAAATTGAGTTTCTAAACGCGTACTCGTGGCAATAGCTTGATCTCTGGTGCTTTGTGCTTGCTTAAGTAAACGCTCTTGCTGATTTACTTTCTGATTAAATTCTTTTTCTCGAGCCTGGTTTTGTTTAGTTTGTGCTATCTGGCCATTCTTCAAACGCGACAATAGCTCATCTAAGTTATTGGTTTCTTGTGCAAACGTTGGCATAACGACAAGTAATGAACTTAGCGCTACTGATAGTAGAGATGACTTGATAAAAGTTATTCTGTTGAACGAAATCATATTCATCCTTCCTTATTCAGCTGAGTTCAGTGCCACAGGCACAGTGATTAAATCAGGGGCTAATTGCTTGCGGGCAATACGTAAGGCTTTATTTACCGGTAAACGGTATTCGCCAGAGAGCGGTTGCCAAGATTGCGAAGATTGTTGCCACATACCAAGCTTTTGACCGTCTCGCGTTTGATAAACCAAACTCACTCGGCCGATACGTAAAAAATCGACATCACGTTCAACACCCTCTACGGTTAATAGCCCGGTATATGCTTCGATAGTGCGCCCATAATCAACTTCCACCTGATAAGCCTCTAATACACGTCGAAATTTTTCAGATACAGCAATATCTGCACGCTCTAACATGGCTTTCAACCCAGCTAAACGTTCACTACGTTCAGCGCCAAGGAATGGCATATCAAGTGCAACAAACTCTTCAAGTGTACTGATCATTCTTGCCATCAAGGGCGATATTTGGCGCTCAATAATGCTGACTTGTTCCATTGAAACATCAAGCTGTGATAGCTCTTTTAGTTGATTTTCAATTTGTTTATTCATTTGCTTATTATAAACATTTAAACCATCAAGCTCTTTATTAACGGTTTTAAACTGCTGAAGTTTTGTTAAAATACTGTTATTAATCGCGTCGACTTTTTGTTGTGATTGGTTTGCCGACTGATTAATCTTTTGGCCCGCAGCAACCACATCAGTTAATTGGCTGTCTTGGGCAAATGCAGGCATCGCTATCGCTGCTGCGATTAATGCTAGTTGCATACATTGAGGTAAAATAGTTTGTCTCATTGTTCATAAAACCTTTTAGAAGCGAGAATTATTAAGTGCCAAGTTGTTTAAAAAACATCAGCAGCTTAATCACTTGGCAAAATTTTAATGGTTCAATATGACAATCGGGTTTCACAAATATTGCAGATTTATGAAATGAGAAAATTGTACCGCTGTGTTTATCGTTTAAGCTTTAGCTTCAAAGTGCTTGGTGTCGTTCAGCTCAAGTCAGTTTGGGTAAGGCATGGTTAATTACATCATTTTATTATCGATAGTTGAGGTTGTTGCTTTACTCAGTCTATAATGAAGAAAAAAACTCTAGGTAAAACTATGCGCTTAATGTACTGTTTGTTGGTGTTGTTTGCTTCTGCTACAAGTGCCACTGCTGTAAAAGTCAGCACAAAAGCGCATGCAGATTATCACTTTGCAGCCATTGAACATCTGATTGAGCAAGAAATTGGTAAAATCGTATTAACACGAATATATCAAGAGTTAGGGCTAAATATAGATATCAGCTCTTTTTCCGGTAATCGTGCGCAATATGAAGCAAACTCCGGACAAAAAGCCGGTGAAATTATGCGTATTTGGACCTACGGTGCTGAAAACCCAAACCTCATTCGAGTGCCAACGCCCTATTATCATCTAGTTACTACAGCATTTACGCGTAAGAAAAGTGCACTTACTATTAACCATGCTAGCGATCTAGCGGGCAATAAAATTGCTCGCGTGAGAGGTGTTAAGCATACCAATAATATCACCCATAACTTAATTAAAGTCTCCGATAGCCCCTCAACCGAAGCTATGTTTCAGTTATTGCAACAAGGTAATGTCGATATAGCCCTAACCAGTTATCATGACGGGATTGAAGTGTTAAAAAAATTATCCTTAGAAAATGAGATCAACAAAAGCAGACCTTTAGCGAAATTAGAGCTTTATCATTACATCCATAAAGATCATCAAGCGCTAGTGAATAAAGTTGATAATATGATCAAGCAATTAAAAAATAACGGTCAATTAGAGAAAATAATTCAATCTGCTGAGAAAACTGTACTGCATAGTCAGCAAAAATAATAACCCATTATGCTTAAACATATGCTGTAAATCGGCGTTCAACAGACCTATCTTTTCAGCGTTAAAGATACGGCTTGAACATGCAGCCCTGCAACGCATAATACAATGCCTATTAGCTAACAAGTATTACACATACCATGAAGAAAATTTTTATTATTGGCTTACCTAGAACCGGTACGACAAGTGTCTGTGCTGCCATGCTCGACTTAGGCTTTAAGGTAGCCCATACCGCTTATACCGAGCGCTCATTTAGCGAAGCACAAGTAATTGCCGACACACCTGCATTTTGTGATTATCAACGTTTAGATAAAGCTTACCCTGAGGCGAAATTTATTTATTTAACAAGAGCAATGGATAAATGGTTACCTTCGATTAAGCAGTTACTTAATCGTATGCATATTAACCTTGAACGTGAAGATGGCGGCTTTAACCCGATAATAAAGCGCTGTTATAAAGCAACATTTAACCCTTACAATTTGGATAACATCAATAGCTTTGAGTTTTTGACGCAATGCTATCAGCAGCATGAGCAACAAGTGCAGCAGTATTTTAAAAACCGTGCAAGCCAATTGTTAGCGATAGATGTTAGCGCCGAACACAGCTACGATGAACTACTCGATTTTTTAAATATTGATAAAAATAAAGTCGACAATGTAAGTTTTGCAAAGCTCAATGTTGGCGGTAAAGTTACCGCATGGAAAGATATCAAAAACACCTTAAAAGTCGACTCTACCAATAAAGGTAGAGTCTCTAAGTTACCCTATTGACCACAAGTTAAACATTAGCTTTACTGGTATTGGGTTTGCTCCGGTGCATGCTTTTTTAGGGGATTGATCAACGCAGCAAAAAATACCGCAAAGCTAATAAAAATGGCTGAAATAAATAAACAAACAACTAAGCCATAAACCTGAAAGATCCAGCCAGATAATACCGTACCGAGTAATCGGCCACAGGCATTGGCCATATAATAAAAACCGACATCAAGTGAAACACCATCTTTATCAGCCATATCGACAATCAAGAAACTGTGTAATGAAGAGTTAATGGCAAATAAAAGCGCAAAGGCGATTAAACCAATAATAATTACCCACTGAGCCGCTACACCGTAGTATAGAAGCAATGCCATAGCCAATGGCACTAGCACCAATATTGCTCCCCACTTAGCCGCATCTTTGCTGCTCGGTGCTTGACCTGAAGGCTTTCGGGTTAATTTAGGTGCAAGCGTTTGCATCAAACCATACAGCACAATCCAGGCAGCAATAAAACCACTAACCCAACTATGCGACCAAGAAAACTCTGCCGCTAAAAAAACAGGCAAGGCAATAACAAACCAAATATCTCGAGCAGCAAACAAAAACAACCTGGCTGCAGAGAGTAAATTAATTGCCCTGCTTTTTGAGAAAATATGATTAAATTTTGGCTTGTTTTTCGCTTTACCCAAATCCGCTTGCAGTTTTATCATGCTAAATAACCAGACCATGATCAGCATAATAACCATCACTGCAATTGCGCCCGCAAACCCTAGCCAAGTTAGCAATAAGCCACCAAGAAAAAAGCCGATACCTTTTAAGGTATTTTTAGAGCCAGTAAGCAAAGCAACCCAGTGATATAGCTTATGACTTTCACCTGTTGGTACTAGCAGTTTAATTGCGCTTTTCGCACTCATTTTATTGAGATCTTTGGCAACCCCAGACAAAGCTTGCGCAGCCATAACATAAAACACAGTTAAAAAATCACTTGGTACCAAGAGCATAGCTAATGCCACCACTTGGAGTGCTAAACCGATATTCATGGTTTTATTTAAGCCTAAACGAGCGCCTAGCCAACCACCAATTAAATTAGTAACAACACCAAAAACTTCATAAAATATAAACAATAATGCAATACTAAGCGGGCTATAGCCCAATTGATGGAAGTACAACACAACCAACATTCTCAAAGCACCATCAGTTAAGGTGAATGCCCAGTAATTGCCGGTAATGATTAAATACTGCTTTACCTGAGTGGATAACCCGCTAAGTGTTTTCATCTATAATATCTGCTATTTGTTGGTGACGTATCAAGTTAACTTATGATTTTCTATATCAGACATTGCCACCATACGAGCAATTTCTGCCGTACGATTTGCATAGCCCCATTCATTGTCATACCAAACATAAAGCTTAACTTGCGTACCACTAATAACCATAGTTGAAGGTGCATCAACAATACATGAGCGAGGATCCGTTTTATAATCAATCGATACTAGCGGGCGCTCTTCAAAGCCTAAAATACCTTTCAGCTCTCCTTCAGCAGCCATTTGTAGATAATTATTCACCTCTTGCTCGGTTGTGGCTCGCTGTAACTCAAAAACACAATCAGTTAGCGAAGCATTTGCCAGTGGTACACGGACAGCGTGGCCGTTAAGTTTACCTTTTAATTCAGGAAAAATATGGGTAATAGCAGTAGCAGAGCCAGTGGTAGTTGGAATTAAGCTCATGCCACACGCTCTAGCACGACGCAAATCTTTATGGGGTGCATCTAATATGGTTTGCGTATTGGTAATGTCATGGATAGTGGTCATAGAGCCATGCTTAATACCTATTTTTTCATGGATCACTTTTACCACAGGCGCAAGGCAATTAGTGGTGCATGAGGCTGCTGTAACAATACGATGTTGTGTAGCGTCATACTCCTGTTCATTCACCCCCATAACTATATTCAACACACCATCTTCTTTAACCGGTGCAGTAACAACTACCCGTTTCACCCCTTGCTCTAAATATGCATTTAATAACGCTTTAGATTTCATCACCCCGGAAGCCTCAATAACGACATCACAATCAGACCAGTCGGTATCATCAATATTAAGCTTACGGCTACAGGCAATGGCTTTACCATTGATAACGATATCACCTTCGGCATCTTGAGCTTGATGCTGCCAAATACCATGAACTGAATCAAAGTTCAGCAGGTGCGCTAAAGTTTCAGCATTACCTGCGGGATCATTAATTTTAATAATTTCAACATCATCCCAATCATATGCTGCACGCATTGATAAGCGCCCCATACGGCCAAAACCGTTAATACCTATTTTAATCGTCATGATAAATATCCTATTTGTATGTCAAAATGATACTTCAACCTGCTGCGCGGCATAGTTAAGTACTGTATATATATTGTTAAGCACTGTAAGAACTTGAGTAAAAACAAGCTTCTACTTAAAGTTACACACAGCAACTGGCAATACGTGTTGGTCTATCACCCATATTTTCTAGGGCCTGTAAGTTGTCATGAATAAAGGCTTGGTTTTTACATAACGTTAAGCTAATAACCTCACTTGCCCAAGTCGGTATATTCGGGTTAATCGTATAAAAAACCCATTGCTTGTGTTTACGTGTTACTAACAAATTGGCATTTTTTAGTACCGCTAAGTGCCGTGATATTTTTGGCTGGCTCGGCTCAGCAAGCGCAGTCATCAGTTCACACACACAAAGCTCACCCTCTTGCGCCATCAGCAATATACTTTTCAACCGAATATCATCGGCGAGATGTTTAAAAAAATCAGTTGGTGTCATTGTCTGCTCATCAAATAATAATTAACAAAAATAAATATAACATATTCCATATATATGAAAATAATTATATTGTGAATTTGATAAATTATTTAAAAATTACTTTATGTTTTGCTTAATCGGCCGATAGCATTACTAGCGACAATAAGGCCTTTAATATGAATACATTATCAAGCACTAATGCAGCATCCCTATCAGCACCAACACAGTCTTTATCGGTTCGGGAAAAAAATAATGACTCTCTCGATCATATGAAGTACGTTGAAAAGCAATTAAACTCGACATCAAAAGCTCTGGCCGAAGAAAAAGTAACAATATCTGAGCAAGCGTTAGCTATGTTCCGTCAAGATCCTGCACAAGCAGAAAAGGCCACTAGCACATCAGACAGCACCAACGACAAATTATTAGAAAAAATTAAAGAGCAAATCGAAGCCGTAAAACAAAAGCTAAGCCGAATCAAGAATGACAAAGGTGAAGCCGCAGACCAACAGCGTAGACAATTGCAATTACAATTAGCAACACTAAATGCCAGTATGTTAGATCTATTAGGTAAAAAACTCGATGCGATATAAGGCGATACAATTTCTGGTGTTAAACCTTCAAGATTAAGCAGCAAGTTAGTTTTATTTGCAGCCATACATCAAGTGAAATACCTGATTCAAAACAGCTGATTCTGTACAAAATTACGAGTTAAGCGCCAATCAGTACAGTGCTCTCACCCAATAACTCGCACCTAGTCTCTAACATTGCTTTGTTAAAAACTTAAGTTTCTTCGCTGAACTTTTACTAATCGAGTAATAGCAAAGCGCTTAGTAAATCATTAAGTGTTCCCCTGCAACTAATATCATTTATTTTCAGTATGTTAGCTGTTTTTATTACTGATATTCAAGACAATGTACAATATCAGAACTCTCCAATTTTAGTCATTATCGCGAGTCAATCTCATGGTCTACTCTATTAAATGAATACCTTAAATAAGCCCGCTAAGCATTGCCTTAAGCATCACCATAACGATTGAATTTTATCGTTGAACGGCAAAACTCACTCTTGAGCAATAACTTAATTAATTGTTTACTATCCACTCGTATAGCTAAAGTTTATATCAGCTAATATTTATTTCTTTATATTTCAATGATCTATTTTTTTGTTAAAATTAATGGTTGAATACCCATCAAATAAGAACTATTATCAATCGCGTTATCAATCATATGCGAAGTTTTTACCATGTTTGTTTGTATTTGCAAAGGCATCACAGATCATCAAATTAAGCAATTAGTCAGTGAAGCTGGCGTTGGCTCTATGCGTGAGTTAAAACAACACTTACCGCTGGGTTCGCAATGTGGCACTTGTGTCAAAACAGCACAAAATATTATCGATAACACCATTATCGATGAAAGTTTATTTAAAGCAGTTGGTTAACAAGACCTTAGCTAAACGTTAATCGCAACTGATAACAATTCCTATTTTCAAACACTTGTTTTTAAAGGTTTTTTATTAGATACCTTTTGCTTTCTTGATTTTTATTCCTATAATTACAGTCAACATTTAATCATCTTAAATATGAGGCTCTAATGAAAGGTAACCCGACAGTTCTGGCAATACTAAATAAAGTGCTGACCAGTGAACTCACCTCCATCAACCAATACTTTCTTCACGCCCGTATGTATAAAAATTGGGGCATCAATGCACTGAACAGTAAGTGCTATAAAAAATCCATTCTTGATATGAAACAAGCTGATAAAGTTATTGAACGTATATTATTTCTTGAAGGCTTACCTAACTTACAACAATTAGCCCCCCTTGCTATTGGTGAGCATACTCAAGAGATGATCAGCTGTGATACACGTTTTCAAACTGCACAAATTGACGTAGTGCGTAACGCAATCACGGTCTGCGAACAAGAGCAAGACTATGTTAGTCGCGAAATGCTAGATAGTATTTTGAACGACGAAGAAGAGCACTTAGATTGGTTAGAAACCCAACAGTATCAAATAGACAATATAGGTATTGAAAAATACCTTCAGGCTCAACTATAGCGCAGACATAAGTCGACTCAATTAGAAGGAAAGTTAAAATGAAAGGTAATACTCAAGTTATATCTGCATTAAATGGCCTGCTCGCTTATGAATTAGCGGCGATGGATCAATATTTCATTCATTCAAGCATGTATGAAGACTGGGGAATCATGAAGTTATTTGAACGTATCAGTCATGAGTTTGATGATGAAAAACTGCATGCCTCTATGCTAATCCAACGCATATTATTTCTAGAAGGCAGCCCTGATATGCAGACACGTCACGGTTTGCATATCGGTAAAACAGTACCTGAAATGTTACAAAGTGACTTAGACGTTGAATACGCTGTCGCGACTGCGCTTAGAGCTGCGATTACTTTATGTGAGCAAGAAAAAGATTACGTTACTCGTGAGATGCTAGAAAAACTATTAGATGATACTGAAGTTGATCACGCTTTCTGGTTAGAACAGCAACTCGGGCTAATTAAAACTATTGGCCTTGAAAACTACATTCAATCTCAGTTATAAAATTAGTATTTAACCTGAGCTCTGGTTATTTAGCTAAAAGCTTAGCTGCTCAATGTTTTAACCAAACATATACTATTGAAAGCAATAAAAAAGCCAGTTCATTCTTTGAACTGGCTTTTTACTATGATTTAGCGTGATTGTAGCAAGCTATTATTTAAATTAGCTTAGTTAAAAATCATAGGTGTAACTGACACTGAATATAGTACCAACTTCCTTCGCACGTACTATGATGTCAGATTGCGTCACTTCTTGGTCTTCACCCAGTAAGTTCTTCACTTTAACTTTGATTTTTGAGTTAAAGTCTGGATAATAAGTATAAACAGCATCTAATGAATGGAACGGTTGCTCTAGTGCATCTTCCCTACCGCCAACACCTGACGCAACAATTCGTTCACCAAAAACATTATAAACCAATGAACTACTGTGATTACCATTAGCGGCATCATAATTTAGCTGTAAGTTAACCACATATTTTGAATGTCCGGTCATACGCTTTTTCGGGTTGGTTAAGTTGCCAGCAAAAGCGGGATCAATAGATACTTCTGAGTCACTCAAAGTAATGTTACCTGAAGTAAAAAATCCGTCGGCTAGCCACGTTAAATCATGTAGCCACTCTGCTTCAATACCATAAACTTCAGCTGTTTTACCGTTAACAAATGACAAAGTATAGTCTTCGTCACCAATAGAAAGTACTGACTCAATTGGTTTTTCAATATCTTTATAGAACAAACCAACGGAGTAGTTATCACCATTATTAGCATAATACTCGTAACGTGCATCATAGTTTTTGATCGGGCTACTTTCTAAGCCAACTCGTCCGATAGTGCGAATATCAGTTAGTGGATCATAGTATGCAACAGGTACTACTTCACGTAAGTCCGGGCGAACCACGGTTTCACCATAGCCAAATCGAACTTGGTAGTCATCGCCACCAATATAAGTAAATGATAAGGCACTAAAGAAGTCATCTTCAATGATACTACCATTTTCGATTTTTTCTTCCGAAAAGAAAATATCTAAATCTTCTTTCTTAAAAATCAAACTCGAAGTTGCTAGGGATGTTTGTTTAAATTCTTCATAACGAACCCCGCCACTTACTCGCCACTTACCTTGGTAAATTAAGTCAAAAGCACCATAACCCGCATCAATTTTTTGACCCGCAATATAGTCATCGGCATCAGGCGCTGTTGGCTCATTAAAATCAACCAAAATGCTATTGCCGTCAAGTAGTTCATCACTAATGTAATTTGTCACACCTAGCACAGAATCTGCACCACTATTGACCGGAATTTTAACCCCGCTGTCGTTATTCACCGTAAAACTTGATGTGGTGTAATAACGGCCTTTATCAGAAAAGTCATAGCCGGCTTTAAACTCAAGTTCAATATCAGAAAAATACAACGGCAGAGTCACATTACCACTATAAGACTTAACGTCATCTTCTAGAGATAAATAAGAGTAAACCACCCGGTTATCATCACCTGTGATTGCCGAGCTTTGATATGCTCCATCACTGTAAGTATCAATAAATTTATACTTAACATCAGTTGGAATATCCGTTTCTGCTGTCGACTCAGTATATTGCCAGTCAAATCCTAAGCCAGCATAGTCTGTAAAGGTATGCTTACCGGTAAACTGCATGATTTTTAACGAACGTTCTTCATAATTAAACTCATGTGAACGTTGCGCTTGGCCATTACCAAAAATGGTATCTACAGTACTGCCATTTGGGCTTTCAATAATACCGATAACGCTCTCATCTTCGTTATCTTCAAGGTAAATATTACTCCAAGCTAACTTATGGTTATCAAGCTGATAGCCTAGATTAAACACGGCACTTAAGCGTTCACTTTCAGTGGTGACTTGCGATGTTTTTACTGTGTTATAACAGGCGTTTGCAATCTGCTCATTGGTTAGCAAAGTTTCACTACAATTATCAGAAAAATTTTCACTTACCACTGCCGACTTTTTATTAGCAAATTGCCATTTATTATCGTAAGAAACTGCGGCTAGAAATCCTATTTGACCACCAAAATAGCTTTCATCGAATGAGTTGCCCAGGCTCGCTTTAACATTATAAGTTGGATCTAATGACTCATCCTTCATCACCATATTACGTGGTAGTGATTTTAATAAGTTTTGATTCAAGGTTGTGGCTTGCTCACCACGAGTCGCAGTATCATTATCAACCAAATTATCAGTTAAAATAATATTACGTAGCGAGAAATCCCCTTTGTATTGCACAATACCGTTTTTTAGCTCAGTGGATAAGCCATTGCCTTGGCGCTCATAAGTAAAGCCGTCTTGTGAGTTTTCGTCGTAAGCGAGACCCACTTCAAAACTAGCAACAAAATCTTTCGGTACTGATTTAGTACGAATATCAATAGCGCCACCACCAAATGCTGCTGGCATTGAAGGTGAATAAGACTTTTGCACTGATAAGCTTTCAATAATGCTGGCAGGGAAAATATCCAGCGGTACGACATTACGTGTTAAGTCTGGGCTTGGGATGTTAGCGCCATTTAAACGTGCACTTGAGTATCGTTCACCCAAACCGCGCACATAGATATATTTTCCATCGACTAAGGTTAAGCCTGTTACACGTCTTAATGCTGACGCCGCATCACTATCACCAGTTTTTGAAATTTGTTCTGAACCGAGAATATCAGCAACAAATGCTTGGTTGCGACGTTCTTCAATAACCGCCGCGGCACTTCCTTGTAATCGAGTTGCTTTTACTACGACTTCTTCCATTACCTCGTTCTCGGCGAGTGCTTCTTGGGCAAACACATTTGGAATATTGGCTAATAATCCCAGACCTACAGCGAGAGAAACTCTTTTAAGTCTATGTTGAGTTGTCATGTTTAAATCCTGCTTCTAAATCAAGTTAAAAAAAGACGCAACCTATGCTGCGTCTTATTGCTTATTAGCGTTAATTAATCTTGATCTGCTGCTGCAACAGCGGCTTCAACCCACTTATACCAATCAGAGTTGGTATCTGCTTCTGATACTGCACCAATGTAATTGCCCGCTTGGAAGAAGGCACCTAAACCAGATAAGTCATTGGCTGCAATCGTAATATCTGCAGAATCTACATCAGTAGCAAAGGCATTCGCCAAAACATTTGATGTGCTAGCTATACGTACACTAACACCGCTGTTATCAAACCAATCCGCTTTAGCTGTACCCGTTAAAGCAGCCGGCTCTTGGCCTGAAACAAAAGTTTGTTCGCCTTTAAACTCATTAACACAGGCCATAACAGAGTTAGAGAACGAGACGGCATCAACATTAATTTCGCCATCAGATTTATGTTCAATACAGTTGGTTCCATTCGTGCCATCTTCTTTAACAATCAACACGTTGTAGTACATAGACTTAATCGCATCATCAAATTTAAAAGCTTGTGAAGGGTCGTTATCGCGTACTGATTTGCCATCCGTTGTAATCACAGTAACGTTAGCAAATGTAGGGTTCGATGTTGGCGCCTCTGAGTATTCTGCACCGCCATTTTTCTCACCGTCAGTTTCGAAACCGTTGTTACCCATAAAAACTTCTGAGCCGACAGGGAATATTCTTTCATCTTCAACAATCACGCCATTTTCAACGACAGCCGGAATAATCACTTCTTTTTTGGTTTCTACTGTGCCGTGTTTAACAAAAATGTATTGCCCGTTACCTTGCCAACCTGCGTCAACATCGATAGCGTCATCTTGAGTATCAGTTACCGCAATATGGCTAATCGAAGCAGCGCCACCAAAGAACTCGATACCATCATCAAAACCTTGATGAATGTGAATATAATCAAATGTTGAAGCAGAGCCAACACCGTTTAATGTCAGTGAATTAAGGTCATCCCCTTCGCCACCTGAACGAGGGCCAGAGCCAGCATACCAAATTTTTGCAAACTCAATTGTACCGCTATTGTCTGCATTGTTATTACCACCGTAGTAGCTGGTAACACCTTCGGTTGATACATTACAGGTTGTCGCCGCGCGCTGTGCGTCTGTGCATTGGTTAGTAATACCAAAACCATTAATAATAATACCGCCCCAGTCAGCAAACTGAGCACCATCACCAACAACATCTAAACGCTCATAAGCGTTAGCTGATGTAAAAGTAATTGGCTTTTCTAAGGTACCAATAGCATTGATTTTCGCGCCACGTGCAATACGTATAATTGCTTCACCTGAAGTAAAAGCCAAATTAGCTCCTTCAGAAATCGTAAGCGTTGGGCCATTAGCAGTAACGGTACAACCTGTAGTGGTGTCACAGTCTTTGCCCATCAGAAGTGCGCCATTAAAAACATGCACGCCATCATTAGGTAATTCAGTGAAAACTAAATCAGTTTCAACTTGAATGTTTTTGCTAGCAAAGGCTGCCGTATAATTACAGTCACGACCATCATATGAGCCTTGAAGCTCTCCACGGCTTGCACAAGGGTTAGTACCACCTGTGTCTGTACCACCATCGGTGTTATTTGAGTTATTAGTGCTGTTATCGACACTGTTATCATTTACGGTTGGCTCAATCTTAATGTCACCACCACAACCAACTAAAGCCATAGCACTTACAATTACACTTACTTTAAATAGATTTTTGATACTCATTACAGTTCTGCTCCGCAGATTTATTATTAAAAAATTTGCGATAATAGTACGGAGGAAAAATGACAAAATTGTTGAAATAATGTGTAGTTTTTATTTCACTAGTTTGACAAACAGATGACAGCATCAAGTTAAGAAAGCCATGACGTCAGCTAGAAATAAAAAACAAAACAATAAACAAAGGCTTTAGATACAAAAACTTAAATCAAACACCCAAAGTTTAAAAAAGAACTATGGTAAAAATACAGCAGCCAGTTAAAGCAATAATTTTATTTACATCAAAATTTAATGGTATAAAAAAACCGAGCATAGTTGCTTAATGCCAGTCAGTTAACAGCTGACTGGCGTTTTTTGTTTGGGTATTTACTGGGCTTTGGTTTCACACATCTCGGATACGCCCGCTCCCGTTTTATCGGCAATAGGTGATGTTCAACTTGC
>UEXM01000107.1_pt1 | contig 90732 bp, 95 predicted proteins | sample 1796661 | NCBI WGS metagenome assembly UEXM01 (sample SAMEA4772469, study PRJEB27181) | metagenome | reverse complement strand
GGAGCGGCAAAAAGGCAGAGAACATATCCGCTCAATAAAAGCGTAGAGAAAAAGTCACAGAAAAAGTTTGCAGCTAATATCTTGCCAGGAGATCTTGTGACAGTAGAAGAAATCCGAGGAGAAAAAGTCACAGAAAACTTCACAGGAAAAATCCTTGGTATTGTAACCAAAGTAATGGACGATACAGTAGACGTAGACTGGACTGCTAATAATAGTCATGTAGAACAATACATGCTTCCCAGGTGGAACTCGTATTATCTTTCTGGTACTGTATTGGACTATAGGTTTAAGGTATTGTCTAGGAAGGAAGAGTATGTAATTGTGACTTAGGTGGTTTAGGGTGAATCTGTATATAGTGCTTTTAGGTGATAGCTACCTTGCTATCATTGTTTCAAAGCTGCTATCTGGTATGCTATCAACTTAGGGCACGGGCAAAACGTGAGTATATGCGGCATGCAAACATATCACAAAGCATGCCGTGAGTCCATGCAGCATGCAAGCAACTCACCAACATACCCTTGCGGGCCGCAAGCATTCCCCTTGTACCATACAACTAAACCGAGTGCTTTCGACCGGGCACAATAATGCCCGATACAAAAGGGGATTTTTCGGGTACAATACTTGTATGACGATGAGGGAACGACAAAGCAACGCCGACGCAACCCGCGCGGCTCTGTGCGCTCCCACAAAGTCAATCGGGCACGATAATGCCCGATACAAAAACCAGAATATTTGGTATTATATAAACAATGAAGGGGCAACAACGCCCCGACCGTCTCGAAAGGACACTCTAAAAATGGCTAACTCTAACATCTTCATCGTCTCTTCTTCCGACCTCTCCACCTCCGACCTCGCTTTCGCTTCGTTGGGTACCGCTCTCCAGTACGTCCGCGACTCGCACGAGGACGAAAATGCTGAGGGCCTCGCGCTGATGCTTCAGACTCCGCGCGGTCTTGTCGAGGAGTCCACGAGCGCAGTCCGCGACCGTACACAGTTCAATCTTCCTTGTCGCTTCGTTGCGGCCGCTGATGCCGGAGCATCGAAGGCGCTCCGCTCTAAGCTGGACGGTGCTATCAAGGCATGCGCTCTCATCGGTGTCGAGCCGGATAGCGTCGCGAAGGTCACCGAGCTTCGTGAGCAAGTCGAAGCGGCGCAAGCTGATGTATCACAGGCGGATGATTCTGTGAGCTACACTATCACGCCGATGACTCTTCAGAAGCGGAAGGGCGCGCGCCGTAGCTAACAGCGCGTGAGTCTGTGAGATTGCCCGCCTCGTGCGGGCTTTCTTTTATCTAGTGTGAGTGGTTGCGGGTTACATATAACTCACAGATATATTGTTTGACACAATATAAAAACTCACTTGACATAGTGTTGACAGCCCCCCGGGGCCCCCCGCCCCCGGCGCCCGATATATGTGCTATGCAACTAGCCGGCTCCGGAGAGTGCCCTAAGTACGTTTTCAATGCGCAGGCAATTTTTTGGGACTTTTCGATATTACAGGATAAACAATATACTTCCAAGCATAATTAAGGTAGAATGGAGACATACGAGGATCCTATCATGAGAGTAATAGGCAGTACAAAGCGCCTTTCCGGGAGGTAGAACAGTGGCACGCAAGAATTTAAGTACAACAAAGCTTGATAAGAAGAAAAAGAAGACGTCAATTGGGGCAAGTCCGTATACTAAGACAGGTATGCCGGGCCCGCAGGGGCAGAGTAAGCGATATAAGAAGAAGTACAGAGGCCAAGGCCGGAGATAAGGAGAGAGACAATGGCAAATCCGGTAGTACATGCTATAGCATTCATTGCAGCAGTGTTGATTCCGGGTGGACTGTTGGTCTACTTCGCTTGGAGGGCTACACGCTCTATCTCCTTTAAGGGAGAACCTAATCACACAGCTCAGAATCAAGGATTCGACGTCAATAGTCCGACACCTGAGGAAGCTCTAGAGGCATATCTCGAAGCATTTCCCAGGTACTCGAAAGAATCCCTTCGCGCGCGGAGTCGTGCAGGGCGTTTGCAAAACTATAAAACAAGACCCAAGAAAAAACTCCAGTAGAAATTTTCCAGATTTTTATGTATTGGCACAATATGTGCATAACTCCATAACAACATTTTGGGGCTTTCTGGTATACTGCCCTCTACTTATTGAGTTATGCGCAAGATCCTATCATCAAATGCTGAATTGACAGAAGCTGTATTCTATGTGTGTTGTGCTACGATCCTCGGATCGATGATATGGATCTTGGCGCATACCTAAATGCTCCCTATCCCTTATATTTGCATCAATCGCACCTACGGATGGCTGCTAGGTGCATCTCTCCAATACGGAGGTAACTCCTGCAAGAGCTGGAGCGTTCGTTTATGCCTGTGTGCGTTAACATGGGAGTTATGCCTCGGCCTTCGCTTTCGGGACCTACTGTAGGCCGGTACGCTACGTTCAAGAGCCCAAGCTCTTAAGTTTCTGACCAACTAGTTATAGGTGGAGATCTTATCGTGCTGCTGTATGTTCATCTGATTATTCTTGCATTTTATGGGTGTCTGTCCTTTGTACTGTGGAAGGGCTTTAAAAACAATGATAAACTTTCCCGACACAACCTTGATAAGATGCGAGAGAATGCTCTTATCCGTGAAGGATTACGAGAGTTTAATCAAAGCATACAAGACCAGCTACTGAGAAATGAAAAATTAGTCGCGGAAACAAAGAAAAAAATTGCGGCAGCTTCGGCGGCAGTTCATCGACTTCCGGATGCTGACCCCGATGCTGTGGGACTAGTTGATGGTATGCTCCCTTTCAATGAGGATGCGCCGCTGATGGCTTCGGTCCTGACTGCGCTGGTTGTTAAGTACGGAGACTTTCAACTTACTATGGATGATATGAAGAATGTAACCGATGATGATTACGTTTCGGTGTATGTTGATACCAAGAAACAAGAGCTGGTTTTATCATCCGATCCCGAAAAGGCCACGGAGGCTAAGTTTTTCAATTTTGCCGGGAGTGATGACGAGACCTATCATTAGTCTCTCTTGTTAATATATGAAAAAAGGTGATTTAGTCCGTTGGGCAAAAACAAGGCAAATCGGCGTTGTTATCGATATGTTCGGAGACTTAGATCCCGAGAACCCCTGGGTTCAAGTTGTATTCCAAGGATCGCCACAACACACTCAATGGTGCAAGAAAGATGCATTGGTTGTAATTAAAGCAGGAGGGGCCGTTTCCGACCCCTCCGTTGTTGACGCTGATACTTAGTGGGAGCTTATGAGTCGCGCCATAGGTTATTCGAAGCAAACTTAATTACCTCTTCTGCAGAGTCCTCATTGTAACCGTAGTTATCAATAAGGGTCAGCACCATTGCATTAAACTTCTTCTGTTGCTTGGTATCGCGGCTTTTCGACTTGGTTACAATGCGAGATATATCCCTAACCGAAGCAACAAGCTTGCTTTCAATTGCTTCGCGGAGTGGGCCGTAAGAACGCCAATCAATAGTCTCATTACGACGTAACTTCGCAAACATGTAAGAAGTGATATCAGCACGGAAGTTATTCTTTGCCGATCCCTTAATTCCAATTTGCTCTTCAATCGAAGCCAAGAACCTTTCGTCTGCTTCCATCTCTTCGTTGGTCACCTGATCTTTAACCTTGGTTGCGTTGACATAAGCCTCAGCATGGTCAAGATAGTTATTAAAGAGAGACTCCGCCTGTTCCTCATACGCTGTTACAAAAGCCTTTGTAATTTCCTTCTCAAGTATAGAGAGGTACTCTTCATGAAGAACCTTCTGTAGGAAGTGCAGACATCGCTTTCTTTCATCTGGACTAACGATTTGCTCCTTAACCTGCTTAATAAGTGATTCACGAATAGAAATTGGTGTGATCATATTCTTGGTTGAATCGGCCAGAGCAGCATCAATCGCTTTCATAACAAACCTAGTAGAGATACCGGTCATACCTTCCTCTTCTACTTCCTCGCGGAGATCCTTGATGTCAACCTTCTTGATAAGACCCTTCTCAACGATTTCCTCACCGTTATAGATTTTCATCTTGGTAAGGGCATCAACCTTATTGGATGACTTGAGTCGAGAAAGAACCGAAAACATTGCGGCCACCTGAAGTGTATGTGGAGCAATGTGACAGTCAAAGTCAGAACGGCCGATAAGCTTCTTGTAGATTTTAACTTCCTGATCAACCTCAAGACAGTACGGGACGTTAACACGAACGATACGATCAAGAATAGCTTCATTAGTATGCTCAGCCTTAAATTTGTTCCACTCTGCTTCATTACAGTGCGCAAGGATGACACCATCAAAGTAGATCATTGCCTGCTTACCTGGGGAAGGAACATTCTTCTCCTGGGTTGCTGTGATCATTGTATGAAGGAATTCGATCTCGTTCTTAAAGACCTCAACAAATTCTACGATGCCACGGTTGCCGACGTTGAAAGCTCCGTTAAGTGAGAGTACTCGCGGATCATCTTCGGGATAGAGATCAAGCTTCGAAATATCTTCGGAACCAATAAGAAGACTTGTATCCTGTGTATTGGGATCCATGGGAGGGACAACACCAACACCTTTTCGACCTCGTACAGAAAACGCCTTCTGAGTGATTGGGAATTTAGTATAGTCGCCACCAAACTCGTTGATAAGACGATGACGACAAACGGGACAAAGGTCACCTTCAATCTTGACACCGTATGACTCAGCAAACTCCTCACGTAAAGAGCGCGGAACTAAGTGAAGTGGTTCTTCTCTAATTGGACAACCATCCAACACATAAATCGGATCACACTCTTCGAGGGCGCCCTTAATGTGTTCTACGAGAGCAGATTTACCTGCGCCTACTGGACCAAGGAGCAAAAGAACTTGTCGACTCTCTTCACCCTTCATTGCAGCCGAATGCAGAAAGCGGACAACTTTTTCTAGTGGCCGTTCCATTCCAAAGAACTGGTCTGAGAAGTAATCATATGTCTTTACCCTCTCGCCGTTGAACAATTTGTTACAACGACCATCAGTCTCGTCCAAGATGGTTAAGCCCTCTGATAAAATCTTCTCATAAAGTCTTTTATGAGCGAGAGCGGGAATACCCTTGTCTTTCTCAATTAAACGCAGGTAGTCTTCCAGTACCCCAGAGAACTTTTCTGTTTTCTTACTCTCACGGTGTTCTCTAACCGATTCAAGAAATTTGTTTGTTGTGGTCATGCTAAAACTCCCATATTTCGTCTTCCACTATGGTGATTAATTTCACCTCATCGCCCCAAAGTACTTTGATATTTTCAAATACCTTTCGAGCGTAATTCATTTCTAAATCTCGACCGTCGTGTTCATGAACAATTGCTAAAGTATTGTCTTTTTCAATTTCGTCCACAAATACCACTGGTACTCTATTAAGACCCACGTTGGTAATCATGGCATCTCGTACACTTTCCCAGCCGCCTTCGTCAGATATATCATCGACTGTGCTGCTTTGCTGTTTCTTATCAAAAGAGTAACTAAAATAATTATGCTCCCGCATGAATTCTTCATCAGTATAAAAGCGAAGAAACGTTATATCATTGTGAACCTCACGAATTGTCATGGCCTCCTCGAAACCTTTTTCTTCAATAATCTTTTGAAAGAGAGTATATCCCAAGTGATAAGGATTAAGTTGCCCAAGATGGGGGCGAATCACTTGGTTGTGAAGCTTGACAAAAGGAAGATAAAGGCTATCAGGCAGATTCAGTTCATTAATAATCTTTTGATGAATGGTGCATGCCCAACCTTCGTTCATCACTTTTGTAAGGGCTTGAGGGATAAAATACTTTGAGGACTCTTCCACAATAAGAATTAGGTTTCTCTCCCACTCTTGTAGGTGCTTGCTATGTTCCGCAATGAATCGAATTAAATTGTATTCAGGACGTAATGGATTCTTGGCCAGATCTGGTTTGTAGCCTGGGTTGTCAGCCATCTTGTCTTTTTCGATCTCAATTATGCGATCTCTTGTTTTATATTTAATGCCGGGAAAACGTGGTACCTGATATTTGATCGAATGCGCTGCATCCAAGATTCTTTCTACCTTGTCAATACCGATTGAAGGGTCTTCAATTAGCTGTCGAACGTACTTACCGGCTGATTTAAAGCTGGTAATAATGTTATCAGGGTCTGTGTGCTCAAACATTCTATTCATTTTGAAGAAATCGCTGTGACCTACACAGTGCGACATAGTTAAAATGTGAATGTAAAGAGCGTTTTCCCTCATTAGATATGCGATACTAGGGTTTGAGTTGATAATCATCTCATACGGAAGGCCCGTTTGCCCCATGTTGTATAGTGTGTGAGTTCTTTCGTACTCTTTTCCGAACGACCAGTGGCGATAATGAGTTGGGAGACCAGTATAGGCCATGGCTCCAAGCATCTCGGCATAGTCAATGATCTCATAATCGATTGGAAACCAATCCAATCCAAAATCTTTACCTACCTGACATATCTTTTCGTCCCATTTTTCTAAGTCTGAAACTGTCCAATTACTCATTTTTGTTTACCTCCCCCGAAAAGCGTAGTAAACGCTTTCCATATATGATCAGGTTCACCTATCATGACTCTTTTGAAGGTGTTGTCACATATAGGTCGCATGCGCGTCCATAGATTTTCCAAGTTTTCGTTCTTCCAAGCAGAAAAATTAGCCCATGGACTTGTCTTAAACTTACTGTCGTCGTGTAATGCATCGTCGTCAAGTCCCTCATAGTTCTCATTAATCTCACAATAAGCTGTCAGTTGACTCACTTCCTTAACTTTTTTGAACATATCAACACATTTTTCGTTGTCCGAGGCCCAATTTTCGCCATCACCACAGTAAAAAGTATAAATATTCCAAGTATTTGGGTGATACTCCTTGTCAATTATGTCAAGCTCTCTCTCCAAAGCACTCGAAACAATGGTACCACCAAAAGTTCCGACTTTAAAAAAATCATCTTCATTGACACGTTCTGCGATTGTCGAATGAGAGATGAAAACTACTTCAACTCGCTCATATCGATGGTTAAGAAACTGATATAGAAGGAAAAAGAAGCTTCTTGCAAGATATTTTCTTGCTTGAGACATCGACCCGGATACATCCATCAGGAAAAAGATGACGGCGGCGCTGTTTTCCTTGTCTTTTGGCTTAATGTGGTGGTATTTTAGATCAGAATTGTGGAATGGGAACCGTTCTTCACCTTCCGGGTCGTACGTTCCCAATTTTTCAGCCATTTTTTGGCGGCGAATCTTTCTTTTTAGTGTTTCTTTCTTAGAAAGTCGAGGTCTGATGCCCTGAAAGCGGTACCCTTTACGTTTTATTGTTTCTTGGGTAACAAAACGGAACTGTTTTTTCTCCAAATCGGGCAATTCTAGATCAGCAAAGAGATATTCAGCCAGTTCTTCGAGAGAAACTTCTACATCATAATATTCATCACCTTTTTTATCGCTGGCCTTGCCACCACCCTGGCCCTGACCTTTCTGGGCTCTTTTTTTGCCTATTTTTTGGCCTCTTTTTACGGAATGATCGCCGGCTGAACCCACCGTTTGGTTTTTTTCGCCCGATCCATAGACAAATCGATATTCTTTAAGGCCGCGTACGGGAATTCGGATCTTTTTTTTGCCATTTTGTCCAATAATTGACTCTTCAGCTATTACATCCTTGATAGACTCTTTAATCGCCTTATCAATCTTCTTTTTGTGGCGATCGCGATCACTCGCGGCTCGGTCGACAATGGATTTGTGTTTGCGGAATACGCTCATGCACTAAATACTTTCCTAATGGGCACAAAAGCCTAAAAACATTTTAGTTTTTCTGTTTCTAACAGTATAATACAAATATGCTAATACTTCAAGTACTATCTTTGATTTTTGTCGGACACTTTGCAGCAGCACTGCTCGTTTACCTTAATCATCGGTTTGTTTTTCATGGCCGGTTGGGTAAAACTAAGGTTTTGAGGCCTCTAGTACACTATCACGCGATGCATCACAAGCATGCATGGGGGGCGCGGCTGCCAACTTATATAGTGATGCCTAAGTGGGCAAGATTCTTTTTTACATTGGTTTATATTGGAGTAGCCTGGATTTCTTTTTCATTTGCTGTGGGGTTACTGAGCTTTTCTCTTTACTATGCGTATAACCACCTCGCTATCCATCGTGGAAAGCACTATCGGCACTCTTACTACCATCACACCATGCATCACCTGAAGCCAAAATGGAATTTTTCGGGAATGTACCCCTTCATAGACAAAATCTTCTCTAGTTACATTGAGAGCAGACCGAAACTATGATTCAATGGACAGTATAAACGTTTTAAAACTTGATTCTTCTTTCAAGCCAATTGAGGTCATCTCTTGGCAAGAAGCTTTTCTTTTAACCTATGTTGGAAAGGCTTGGGCAGTGGAATATACCGATATGTGGGTTAGTTCTGCGAGAGAGAGTTTTCAGATCCCGGCTATTATCGCATTAAAGAAGTTTATTGACGAAAAATTCTTTACAATCAACTGCAATCGCAAAAATATTGCCTTAAGAGACAACAACATATGCCAATATTGCAAAAATCGGTTTCCACAAGAAGATTTAACAATTGATCATGTTATACCACGATCAAAAGGTGGAAAGCATCAGTGGGATAATGTTGTAGCCGCGTGCAAGCCATGTAATCAGAAAAAAGCTAGCCATCTCCTTCAGGATTCACCAGTTATTTTGGAGACTCTACCAAAAAAGCCAGCTTATCGACTGATGATGAAAAAACGTATTGCTGGTGCGAATTTGCTCTGGGAAGAGTATTTATAACTGGGAGTGGTTGAAGAATGTCACGTTATACTTGGTTATTAGACCCTGGGCATGGTGGTTTTATTGATGGTGTTTATCAAACAGCCGGAAAGAGATCTCCAGAGTTTCCAGATGGCTCGCGCTTGTACGAGGGCGAATTTAATAGAGATGTTGTCGCACGAATAATGGATTTGTGCTCTGGCAGATGGGGAGAAGGCGGCAAGCTTGAAGTTGCGCTTAAAAGGAAGAAGAGTTGGGCCTTTCATGCGGTCGATGCCGTCAATCTAGTCAACACAGAAGAAGACACCCCTCTTAGGGTTCGTGTTAACTCAGCAAATCAGATACACGCTGAAAAGAAAAACTGTATCTATGTTTCTGTCCACGCCAATGCATTTGGTAACGGTAGAGACTTTAACAAAGCTAAGGGTACCTGCACTTTCTATTACCACAAAAGCAAAACCGGTAAGGTTCTAGCGACAAGTTTGCAAAAGTGGCTATCAGATTTGACACCGTTTAGAGATAGGGGAATCAGAGCAAATGAAACATGGGCAAACTTCTACGTTTTAAGAAAGACTCGTATGCCCGCGGTTCTGTCTGAGAACGGGTTCATGACGAACTTTGACGATGCCACACTTCTTTTGGACCCAAATGTTAGACAAGCAGTTGCTAACGCGCACTATAATATGATTCTGGAGATAGAAGAAAATGGACTCTAAGAAAAGCACCATTGAAGTACTTAATAACGCTCTTTCAGAACTAGTTTTAAAGGTGGAACAGCTTCAGTTGCGACTTGATGTGCTTTGCAAAGAGACCGGCGCTTGCAAACAAATTAAAAAGATTAATAAAGAATTGTTGAACAAGAAAGAAAAGAATAATGGAATTGATATCAACACACTTCGTAAAGAAGAATGATGTAGGATATCATGGTAATCTCTTCGGAGGTATTATGATGGCATGGCTGGATGAGGCTGCGGCGGCCTTTGCTGCTCAAGTTGCTGACACACCACGAATGGTTACCAAACATATCGCTAGTATGACCTTTGAGAGGCCCGCTAGGCCCGGTCAAATCATCAAGATATATGGAGAGGTGGCTAAGGTCGGTAAAACGTCTCTAACGCTGGCTATGGAGGCCAGAAGACACTCTGTGTACAATGGCACTCAACGGGCGGTGGTGTGTACTGAGATGACCTTCGTTCGAATCGATGGTGATGGAGAAGCTATCCCAATTTCTGAGAAAGTGCGTCTGAGATATAGAGACCCGAAAGATTTCACTTAATATATACTATTTATAGTATGGAACACTTATTTGAAGACTGGAAGACTTACCTCGAAGAGGCAGCGGATCCGTGTTGGGATGGCTACAAAAAGGTGGGAATGAAAAAGAAGGGCGACAAAATGGTCCCTAACTGTGTACCCCTTGAAGAAGAGGTCATCGAAGAAAAAGATGATCGTTGTACAAGAATCGCTAAACGTAAATATGATGTTTGGCCGTCTGCATATGCATCCGGCGCTGTAGTGCGCTGTCGAGCAGGGAAGATCTGGAAGGGTGTCAAAGAAGAGATTGAAGACGTTGCCCTAGCAGAAAACACAGAGTATGAAGATCTTCTTGAAGAAGCTAAAAAGAAGAAGGCTGGTACAGAGTCCAGCAAAGAAAGTAGCCTACGAGACTGGTTCGGCCGCAAAGGCGCCAAGGGCTCTAAGAGCGGTTGGGTTGATTGCAATGCACCAGACGGTGACGGTGGTTATAAATCTTGTGGTCGCGAAAAGGGCGAAAAGCGAGGCAAATATCCTGCCTGTCGACCAACTCCGGGCGCTTGTAAAGAGCGTGGCAAAGGCAAGTCTTGGGGCAAGAAAGCCAAGAAGAATGAGATGAAGACAGTTCAGGTTCTTGATGTTGGTGCTCTGATCACAGAGGAAACGGAGCGTTATCTTCTTGAAAGAGATATTTTCCCACACCTGACTGAGGCTCACTTAGACGATGGCACTGCTGTCTGCGTGGCGTGTCTAATGGAACAGCTTGATACCGCGACCTGCGGGTGCCCAGATCTTGTCTACGAGGCAGAGTACCAGGGGCGTAAGGTAACACTTAACAAGCCCACACGTGGAGATGTCAAGAAATTCAAAGTTTATGTCAAGGATCCGTCAACTGGAAATATAAAAAAGGTTAACTTTGGCCATGGCGGATCAAGTGCCAAGGCTAAGGGCGAAAAGACAATGAAGATCCGCAAGAGCAACCCCAAGGCCAGGAAGAACTTCCGGGCCCGCCATAACTGCGACAACCCAGGACCCAAGACGAAGGCCAGGTACTGGTCTTGCAAGAAGTGGTAAACTATGAATTTTATAATCAAATATCTTAGAAAGCTCGCAGACCTTACAATCGGTCGGTGCTGTTCTAACTGTGGCTGTTGGAACGCGGGGGAAGAAAAATGATCAGAATAAGAATTGGCAAGGCTATAAAAAAGATTAAAAAGTATATCTGCCCTCCTGCAACACAGGATCTTGAACTTAACACTAAAAATCGTAACGCTGCAATTGAAGCTGAACATATTCAGTACGGTCCGCTAAACTTAGAGGATGAGAGTTACTGGGATAGAGCTGCAGATCACTGGAATACAACCATCGACGTTGCAAAGGCGTCCAACTGTGGCAATTGTGTGGCATTTGACATATCTCCGCGGATGGAGGAATGCATGCCCGGGCCGGCTGAAGATGAAGATGGCCGGCTTGGATATTGCTGGATGCATCACTTTAAGTGCCACAGCGCTCGCACATGCTATACGTGGGCAGCTGGTGGACCAATCGAGACAGACGAAACTTCGCACGAATGGCAAGATAAGAATTCATTTGATGAGGAGTAGCAATGAAGCTCCTACTTGAAACCTGGCGACAGTATTTGAATGAAGAAGCAGTTGATGTTTCTGACACTCTCTTTTTTGTTAAGTCTCCTTGGGGTGTAAAAAATAACAAATGGGACCACGTAGGCTTTCTACTTCCCAATGGTAAAATGAAAGATATGTCCGGTCATCGCGGTGAAATGGTAGAACCGGTTATTAGTACTTGGGAAGAGATGCGCAAAGATGGATTTGAGCACCTGCCGGAGGACCCGCAGGAAGCCAAGGAAGCAGGGCTTTTTAAGACGATATCGCTGGATAAAGGTGTACAGGTGCCAGACGGTATTATCTGTCGTACCGATGACCCAAACAAAAAATCAGAAAATTGTGGGAGCTTTGTCTTCAATGTACTTTCTAATTCTGGGATTGACCCTTCCTTTCTTAAGTCTTCTGAGTTTATGGTTGTCGGGAAGGGTTTTGAATGAAACTCCTACTTGAAAACTGGCGGAAGTTTATCGTTGAGAGCAACAAGAGAATTGGTGTCCTAAACTCGAACCATAGCGGCGAAGTGTATACACACGGACTGTACAGTTCAAATATGGAAACTGCGACGGCCGGTGTTGAAGGACAAGAGGTTGAAATAATTAGTGGCTGGCAAGACCAAGGAGTTGAGTGGAAACTAATAAATGTGGATGGCATAGAAGGTTGGATTGAGTCCGACGCGATTGATATGAGCGAAAAAAACCAGAATGCCTATTCTTTTGATTTCGATAACACACTTATTCGATACCAGACTTTAGAGGATGGCGATGTTGTATATTTAGGCCCACACGAAGAAAACCTCCAGATCCTCAAAGATCTTGCTGCAGAGGGCAATAAAGTTATTATTGTAACATCGCGATTTAAGCTTAAGGGCCCGAAGAAACCTTGGGATGATGCCCCGACTCCGGAGGAGTTGGTAGCTGATCTAAACCTCCCAGTTGAGGTTATTGAATATACTGATGGCGAACTTAAGACTTCAAAGCTTCTGGGACTGCCTTATAATATAATAAAACACTGGGATGACGATCAAGACGAAATTAACGCTCTCGCCGATACTGGTATCCAGGGGGTCAAAGTAGAGGTTCCCGGAGAAGAGACAGAGAGGCTGCGAGCAAAGTGGGTCCATAACTTATCTCAAGAACTGCAAGAGGGTGGCATGGAGATTCCCGAGGGAATGAGAATATATCTTAAGAATCACCCTTATATGGAGCCTGATGGTTTACAAGAGGCCGCGGAGCCGAAAAAAGGTACCGGTAAGAAACCTAAAGGCTCCGGGCGGCGTCTGTATACTGATGAGGATCCAAGTGATACAGTCTCTGTAAAATTTCGCACCATCCAAGATGTAAAAGATACTTTCTCAAAAACATCATTTAAATCAAAATCTCACAAGCGGCAGTCTCAAATTATAAATCTGGTTCATCAAAGAGTGCGATCGGCTTATCAGAATGCCAAAGATCCAAAAACTAAAGCTAGGTTGAAGAAAGTTTTAGATTATGCGGAAAAGAGAAAAGCCACTTCAAAAGAAAAAACAAAACGTTTACAGAAGAAAAAAGACTAATTAGCATATGAGAGAACTCACTGTAACATTAGTTGATAGAATTAGAGAACTTGTTTTAGAAGAACTAGAAGCTCTAAATGAAGCCGAGGGCAAAGGTTGTGCTGAAAGCGAAGGCGGCCCGGGATGTATCAAGAAAAAAAATGACCAGTGGGTGATTATGAACAACAAAAAGGGCGGAATCTGGCGTAAATGCGACTCAAAAGCACATTGCGAAGAGATTCTTGATGCCTTTCACGCATCAAAGGGTTAAAAAATGAGTATAGACTATAAACAACTTGAATCCATGGTTAGGGAAGCGCTCGGCGGTGATGTCGGCGGCGGAGTTATGGGCCCATCAGCGCCCGAAGGTGTACCGCACCGAATGCCGGCCGCAGATGTCGATACACCAGAGCAAGACCGCGGTGATGAAGATGCCAACAAGATGTATGAGATTGCGCTAGTTGCCAGGGAAGCCACAGAGAAGCTCGTAGAAGCTTTGGATGAGCCCATCTATGACGGCGCTTATGAGCATGCTTTTAAAGCGTCCGCATGCCTTAGAAAGGCACTCAATGATCTTGAGGCTGCTGGCGCACACCCGATGCCAGACCAGCGTGTTGTTGCTCCATCTAAGAGCCAACAGCCATATGGAACAGGCGGTTCTAACGCCATGAATGCATACAGCATGGGTTATGCTGATTTTGGTGGCGGTGTTGGGCTTGAGGAACAAGATGATACCCTTAAGGGCTTTGGAACATCGGTAGTCAGCAAGTCGGCTCAGGCAAAAGCAGAATTAGAAAAATCTAAACAAATTGCGAGCGGGGACGCTCTAGAAGATGTCGACACCAGAGAAAGAGCAATGCTGTTGCAAATTGAAAAAATATTAACTGATGTCGCTGAAAAAGACGATCTTTCTAAGTATAGACCTGTTATACAGCAGATGTTGAAGAGACTGATTGCGTCGTCGTCGAAGCGAGCAGCCGCGGATGCAAGCAAAGTTAAACAATAAGGAAAACGAATAATGAAAATTTCAAAAAACGCTCTTAGGCAGCTGATTAAAAAAGAACTGCAACAGTCTTCCTCTGTCTTATTTGAGACTCCGGAGCTGGACGAAAACCTGCACTCGGCGCCACAAGATGATAAAGATCCTGACGGCTACGAAGGTCACATGGCGAAAAAATCGCTCTATCATATGGCCGCACAGTCACAACAGCTTCATGATATGCTACAGGATGATGAAAACCTAGAGCCATGGGTCCAGGCAAAAATTGTCAAGGCAGCTGATTATCTTGAGGCCGCCTTTAAATCTATTACCTATGAAAAGGGCCCGGGCAAGGGTGATCTAGGATGAGCTGGGATTGGGCCCATTTTAAAGCCGAGGGATATATCTCACATCTTAAACGCTCTGGGAAACTTTCAGGGCTTCTTATCCTTGGTGGGTTGGCAATGGTTCTTCATATGCTCGTTCCATTTTGGCAGCAACCTAAATGGTTATCGGGATATGGGCTCCGGGACACACTGGACGTCGAACTCAAAGAAGTGGCTAGGAAACAAGCAGGGTTGGACTAGATGCTCCGGAGAATTGTCAAGCTAGTATATTTCTTGTCTGTTCTCATTCTTATAGATTTAACAGCAACACTATTCTGGGTAGAGCAAGGGCTCGCAACAGAAGCAAATCCGATCATGGATTTCTTTTATCAAGCTTCACCGCTTTTATTTGTTGTTGCGAAACTGGGCCTTAGTGGCGCTGGGATTTGGATTCTCTACTATTTTAGAAAAAGATTTAAGAAAAAAGTCTTCGCAGCTCTTTTGGGACTTAATCTAGTTTACATCGCTGTTTTTGTTTATCATTTATGGGCGGTTCTCTTTCTGTTATTTTCAACTAATTAATAAACAATGCACAAATGCGTAAACAATACAGTAGGAAACGTGTATCATCTTGAACAGATGGTCGACAATTTCTTTCCATACTCTCAAGAAAGACTTGGCTTTGATAAACCAGTGACTGTCTATTTTCAGAGCGATTCGGAAAATTCCAATAAAATGCTTGGAAAAACAGCCTACTACGACCCTGAGCATATGAATATTGTTTTATACGTTGATGGTCGGCATCCCAAGGACATTATGAGATCTTTGTCCCATGAACTTGTTCACCATGCACAAAATTGTCGTGGCGATTTTACAAGCGACAATGAAACACATGAAGGGTATGCCCAGAGTAACCCTCATCTTCGTAACATGGAGAAAGAGGCATATACCAAAGGAAATTTAATATTTAGGGATTTTGAAGACCTAATTAAGACAGGAAAAATTGACATAGAGATTGATTTTTTAAAAACAGGAGAACCAAAAATGTCACTTAAAGAGTGGAAAAACAACGAAATCAACACTAAGTTGATGAAAAAATGGGGACTTCTTAAAGAAGGCGTGCCAGAGGTTTCTAAAAATAAATTAGATTCTGACGATGTGCTTGATGGCCCAGGAGATATGTCCGTAAAGGATGGTAAACTCGTGAAAGCTGTTGAAGAAGACGAGATCGAGGAGGCTGTTGAGGAAACAACAGCTCCAAGAATGATTTCCCTCAAGGAAGCCAAAGACATCACTCGCAGAATTCTTGCGAAAATCAAAGAGGAGGCCAAGTAAAATGGTTGCACCACACGTTAAAAGAAGAAGAAAAGCTGAAGCAGCGAAAAAAGCCGCAGAGGCAGCAAAGAAGGCTGAAGAGGCCGTGGCAGTGAAGCCTGCGGCGGACGTAAAGCCTACACCTGCTCCAGCTGCTCCAAAGGCAGCACCGGTAGCACCGAAGGTAACACAGAAGGATTGGGACAAGGTTGAAAAGACCCTGGCCAAGGATCCTGTTGCTAAGCCAGCAGTTGCTAAGACTGTTACTAAAAAGACTACTGCAAAGTAATAAGATATGGACTTTCGTCGTTTAACACGCCAGTTCATTCTTAATGAAGGCCAAGCCCCTAGCGTGTCGAGTTATCTTCAGTCAATCTCTGAAGTTCTCACCAACATCCGTCCGAGCACTCGCACTGACGAGCGCCGGATTGAAATGGCTCGACAAAGCCTGAAAGAAGTACGGCGCCAAATGCGCCGGCTTCAAGAGCGTGTTGGGGTATTAGAAGAGCAGGTTTCTATCTTAGAAGAAAACAAGGAGTAGGATTATGTCCCTTCTGGATGAAGGCAAAGCAAACACTCACTTAACTCACCTTGAAGAGCTTGTTTTAACACAGGGTCCAAAAGGCTATGATATGGCTCGGGCATTTTTGCTTGAGTTGTTGGAAGAGTTAAAGGGAAATACCAACTCCAGTGTTCAGACCACCGTCAAATGGGACGGGGCTCCTGCTATTTTTGCTGGTACCAATCCCAATAATGGCAAGTTTTTTGTTGGCACCAAGTCTGTCTTTAACGAAACCCCGAAGATTAACTACACACCCCAGGACATTCAGAAGAATCATGGCCGTGCTCCAGGGCTTGTTGATAAATTAAACAGGGCGCTGATTGAGTTACCCAAGCTTGGAATTAAGAACATTCTCCAAGGCGATTTCATGTTTGATGATGAAATGCTCTCAAAAGTCAATATTGATGGGGAGCCTCATTATCGATTTAAGCCAAACACACTTATTTATACTGTTCCGGTTGATTCGAAACTTGGTCAAGAAATAGGCCAATCTAAGTTTGGAATTGTGTTTCATACAACATATAACGGCGCAGACGAGAAGGGGCGTCCAACCGGTGTTAAACTTGGTGCTGATGTCAGTGGACTGAACCGAGTGCCCGGAATTTGGTTCGATGATGCTCGGTTTACCGATGATACCGGAACCGTTACGTTAACTGAAGATGAAGAGACGAAGGTTAAGGAATTAGTTTCAGCTGCGGATCAGGTCAATGAAAAGATTGATTATGAAGGTCTGCCGATGGACCTTCTTAACATCTATATCAACTCTGAAATCAGAGGCGGTCAATTTCTTGAGGATCCAGCTAAATCTTTTCTAGGCTTCAAACGTTGGTATTCAGGTCGCCTAGAAAAAAGAATTGATAAACTTAAGTCTGAAAAAGGAAAGATGCGAGCAACCCAAAAAGGTCAAGAGATGCTCGCAGCCTTTGATAGCAAACAAGAAGATATTCTCAATCTTTTCAGAGTTTCCCGACTTCTCTTTGAAGCAAAGAACATCTTTGTCAACAAATACAACAACGCTGTATACAACACAAAACACTTTATTGATGATGGTTCGGGCGATTTGGTCGCAAGCAACCCAGAAGGCTATGTAGCCGTTGACAACGACGGAAACGGTGTTAAATTTGTTGATCGTTTGGAATTTAGCAAAGCGAACTTTGCAGTCGACAAGGGTGCAAAGTTCCAGCAAACCGAAAGTCTTACAGTATATTGGGGATCTGATGGGTTCTCAGTTACTAAGAATCTCTTGGAGTGGTCCCAGAACCTTCCTCCTGTTGAAAAGAAGAATCAAGAACTTTATGAAAACCTTCTTGGTGGTGTTCCAATTACCTCTTTGGTTCGTGATGCGCGGTACGTAAAGGTTGCCTTGGCTGAGGCTGTTAATTGGGCTTTGAATGAGAGTCTTGGAGATAGGGTGGTTGATACTGCCGTTGGTACTCTTAAAAAGTATATCTCGAAGACAATGCCTGCTTTGAAAAACACATTAACGATGGAACAAGATCAAAAGAGAGTGATCGCCATTTATCCCGGCAGGTTCCAACCAATGGGACAACATCACTATCAAACATATAAAGCTCTGGCCGACAAGTTTGGCGTAGAGAATACCTTTATTGCTACATCAAATGTTATGGATCCGACAAAAGGATCTCCCTTAAGCTTTAACGAGAAAAGACGTATCGCGGTGGAGCATGGTGTCCCTGGGGATAAGATTATCCTGACTCGTAATCCATATCAGGCAGATGAGATTACCGATGGTTTCGATCCGGGGAACACCGCGGTCGTGTTCGCTGTTGGTGGCAAGGATATGCGTGAGAGCCCCAGATTCGCAAATCTAGACGGTTTAACCAAAAAGGGGACTCCTGCTTACTACAAAACTTATAAGCCAACAGAAGAGCTTGTAGGGCTTGACAAGCACGGATATATTGCAGTCGCTCCACATGTTGAGATTGAGATCCCTGGCTTTGGCGAAATGTCTGGTACAACTTTAAGAAAAGCCCTGAAGGGGGCCTCTCGTGAAGACTTCGAAAAGATCATGGGATTTTATAATCAAGAAATATATGATATACTTCAAGGGAAACTTGAAGAGTTATCTGGCGTCGGGGCCGGCGGGGGCTATGCAGGTCCCTTTGGAATGCGGACCCCTAAGATTGTAGGCTCCGAACAGAAAGAGAAGAGACATCCCAAGAACTTCATTAAAGAAGAACAAGAGATAGTTAATGAAGTAATGGACTATTTATTAGGTATAACGGTGGGTTGATAATGATAGAACGCAAGGAATTTACACAAGAGATAATGCTCCGCGAGAATGTGCGCAAGGCCATTCGGCACGTTTTGGACAAAAGAGGTGCCAAGAGTCTGGAAGAAGAGAACCAACTACGTACCATTATCAGAGGCCTGATAGAGAGCCAGTCTGCAGTTGCTTCTGTGGCAAAACACCCTAGTACTGGGATCAATACTTTGGAAGATTTACTTAAGAATTCCAATGTCTTGTCTGTTATTGAGACTGGGTATAAGTCTCTTACTACGGATGCGCAACAGAGAGATTCGTACAAAAACCATATCTTAAATGCTGTTGAAAAATCTCTTGCACCTGAAGAAGAGCGCAAAGAAGCCGGCGCCGATGGTGAACTTGATCCCGTAGAAGAAGAGATTAATGTCTCGCTTTCCGACAAGCCTGAAGATGATCCTGCCTTTATTGATGTTGAACCTGAGGTACCTGTCGCCGAGCCAGACGAGCGAGCTGAGTTCGGCCTCGAAGGTGAAGACAAAACTGGGCGAAACAGAGCGTATGATGATTTCCATGATATAGAGAAGAACATCTTAACTGCTTTTGATAATCTTGATAATCCAAAAGATACCAGCATGTTCGAGGAATACCTGATTAAGAATCTAGTTTTATATTTCGAAAAATATGAAAGCGAATTGGTCGAAGACCCCGGCCCGCCGGCAGCTGCAGCCAATGTAACACCAGATACACCGGTAGAACCTGACGAAGGAGAGCCTAGCTCCGAGCTTCCTGAATTTGAACTGGAAGAAGGAAGTGAGATTAACTTAGAAAGCTTAGTCGATAGTCTTTTACAATAATAATACATGTCAAACCCTAATATAGAAAAGGGTTTTAGTAGAAACAAGTCATTATCTAAGAAACTTCGTAAAGAAGGCAAATCATCTGAAGCATTTGAGATAATGTTATCTTCTCTAACCCTTGAAGAAGTTATAGGACTTAAGTTAGAATGCTCTATGCGGCTTACAAATGGTAAGTTGTATGGATTTAATCTCTGGTCAAAAATGGTTAATATTACTAAAGAAGCATTGTATAATGCCACTATCAGTGTAGCTGAAACTAACATTGAAATAAGAAGGATACTTGGGATTAACCAAAGATCACTTGTTGAGATGAAGAAGAGATATGACATAAATAGAGAATAAACTATTTGTCTTTTCTTGTCAACAACTATTTTTAAAAAAGGGGGTGGTTTGGGTTTCGACTGAGATTAAGGCCTGCAATGGTATTCTCAGGACCACGGTTCGACTCCGTGCACCTCCACCAAAAAAACTTATGATCAATTGGCTAAAAACTAGAATATCTAACAAGTTAAACAACTTTTCCGCTGAAAAGTTAAAGGCTTTCCTTAAGAAGAACGGACTAGCATTTGTTATTATCTTCGTTGGATGGGAAATCATAGAAGATGTAGTTTTCCCGATTATATTTGCCGCTCTTGGCAACCATGTACACCCGGCCTTCTATGCTGGAATTCCTGCATCTCTCATACTGTGCTTTCACTGGCTAGCCATTCCAGTACTTTGGGGACTGTGGGTAAAGTTGACCAACAGAGAAGATAATTACGATAAACACGACTGTTGCGACTAAAAATATACTTTTTGCTTGCACACTACAATTAATCTTGTTATTATATAATTAATATAAGGTGAATAAGATTGTAATTTGTTTATTTCTGTTACTTTGTTCCTGCTCTAATATAGGTGAAGAAGATATTAGAATAGAAGAATATGGTGAAGAATATGCTGTTATGGACTGCTGGTGGAGTAAGAACGAAGGACCCAACACTCCGGTTTTTTGGTGCGACAAACAGATGGAGACTCAGCTTATCTCTGGATTTGTCAGCCTAGCTATTGAAAAAGGACCACAAAAAGATGAGTTTTTCTCAATCTGTGGCAGAGACATCATCCTTAATTCAGGTTATGACTTACATGATGCTTTAATTGCTAGTCTTACTAATAATAGTTATAATTGTTATAATCATTATGAGAATAAGATAGGTAACGAGTTTGATTCTATATGGGATCCTGAGATCAATATATTACAGATAATCTGGCGCCCACCAGACAGTGATCATCAGGTCCTAACTCTCTATATACCAGATCCTGAAGGCAATTCTGCAAGGGTTTCCGGCACTGTTTATCACAAAACTGGTTTCTTTAACTAAATATAATGTGAATGATACCACTAAGATAGCACTTTGGTGTGCTTTGTATGTATTGATGGCAATAATGATGATACATTCTCTGTGTTCATCAGCGCTAGCCAGCAATTACCAAGCTAACTTTCAAAGAGTCTCGCTAGTTGAGAACAGACCATCCCAGGTTGCAACCTGGGCCCGAACACCAACCGTTATAATTTGCGAGCATGCTCCTATCACTCAAAAGCAAATTCTAAGTGCTGTGAATTTTTGGAAAAAGTTAGGACATAGATTCTACTCGACCCAATATAAACACGATCCAATGAATAAATGCTTGATGGATGCGCCTACTGGTTATATCGTGGTACACATGGTGACGGCAGGCATTCGACTGGAAGAAGTCGCCCTCGCCCAGACACGTTTTTACGTTGATAACCTAACAAATAAGATTCAATATGCTAAAATCTATATGCGTAAAGATGTGAGAGAGACAGTTTTGGAACATGAACTAGGGCATGCGTTAGGATTCTTACATTATAATAAAATTAACCATATTATGAATGAAAAGTGGGCCCAAGGCGGCTGGGACAAAGAAGGTCTTGAAAGTCAACCCCGTTAGCCCCGTTAGCTTAAAAAGTTACTATTTATATTAAACACTGGAGAATCCAAGGTATGTCAGACGAGAATGAAAAGAAGGTACCAGCATTTTTAAAAACTGTATACCTCTCCAACAGAGAGATCCGACTCATTCTTGCTGGTCTTTACTCCTTAGAAATGCCTAAAGAGGAAGTCGAAGGTACATTGTGGAAAAAGCTTTTATTTGAAAAGTTACACAAAAAAACAAGAAGAAAGAAGAGCTAGTGGCCAAATATAAAAAGGGCAAAATGTCCAGGCAAGAGGTCGAGGCCCTGATTGTTAAAGCTATAGCAGAGTTCGGTGACAGAGCACTGTACGCAATTAAGAATGGTACAATTGGAAAAACCCTTTACGCCTACGCAGATACTAAAGAAGACGCTCACAAGATAAGACTCCTGATGCCATTAAGATGGAACAATTTGCACTGTATAGTAATCTATGACAGTGACCCGGATCCAGAGGAAGAAGAAGAATTTGAGTGGATGGATCCCGCACTATATTCCCCAAAAGAGTAAGATATGATAACCGCAATCGGCGACGTAATGAGAGAGTGTTATAAACGCGGATGGATTACCACTCGCGATGGCAACTGTTCGCTCCGAAGAACCGGAGAGAGCAAGATCTATATCACTCCTTCAGGCGTGAGAAAAACCCTTATACATCCAGAGTTTGTTGAATCTCTTCGGATACATGATGGCGAAGTGGTAGTAAATGATGGCGAATGTCCTTCAGGAGAGTTAGAAATGCACTGGCAAATTCTCCAAAACGCTAAGAGCACTAGGTGTGTCTTACACGTACACTCGACGAATATCGTAGCAGCAATGTACGCGGGTTGGGACCTCAAGAGTATGGCGCTACAATTCCCAGAGATCTATAGATATACCAAGGTAGGCCCCAATGTCCCAGTGCTTCCCGCTATTTCTCAAGCACTTGCTGATGAAACCTCTAGGGCATTTGGGCTAAAGGATGGAATCTTACAGTACGATGTAGTTGGCCAAGGTAATCATGGAGTATGTTCTGTTGGACAGAATCCTTGGGAAGCATTCGAACATATTGAGAGATTAGAACATATTTGTCAAATAGTCTTGAATTCTGGCGTCAGACCTAGTATAATAACAAGAATGCCGGTATAGCTCAGTTGGTAGAGCAGTTGATTTGTAATCATCAGGTCCCGTGTTCGAATCATGGTGCCGGCACCAAGGATGTTATATGAAAGAGTGGAGCGATAAATCATTACTAAAGACACTGCCTAATCCTAGTGGGGACGGGTACGAGATCAATATTAAAAATCCCGAAGTAACCTTTATTGGTGTCAAAGACCAGCCAGATTTTGCCACAGTGTGGATTGTATTTTACCCAAAAGATAGTATTATCGAATTGAAATCTTTGAAGAAATACTTTCAAGATTTTCGTAATCGACTTTTGTCTTACGAGAGATTGATCAATGTTGTATATGATGATTTGATGAGCGTTTATACGCCGCACAGGTTACGTTTAGAGATGGACTTTAATCCTCGTGGTGGAATATCTTCTAAAATTGCAATTGATTCTGATTGGACGATACGCGGCGGCGAAGAGAAATTTAAAGATTGGGCAGGCAAGGATCACAGATGGTAAACAAAACACAAGACTTGGATGTTCTAGAAGAAGCGGTAGCAGGAATTTATTTGCGCTCGGCTGAATGCAGAGTTCAGCCAGTCCCGGGCCGGCCATATTATGTTTATATGAGAGAAGACAAAACGTCTTTTATCTCCATGGTAGAACCGCAGTATTGGAATGCCGAAAGATTCAAGCTTAAGTTCATTTGCAAAGCTATTTATAATGAAAGTGGGTGGCGTGAACTACCCGCGGAATAATGGGGATGTAGCTCAGTTGGGAGAGCAGTTGCCTTGCACGCATCAGGCCGCAGGTTCGACTCCTGTCATCTCCACCATTTTCGGGCGGTTAGCTCAGTTGGCTAGAGCGTCTCGTTTACACCGAGAGGGCCGGGGGTTCGAGTCCCTCACCGCCCACCATATGACGGAGCGTAGCGCAGCCTGGTAGCGCATCTGGTTTGGGACCAGAGGGTCGCAGGTTCGAATCCTGCCGCTCCGACCATTTAAGCAAGCAACCTGTAAATTACCTTAAGTCAACGCTATTTATAATATGTCCAATAAAGTTTTATTATGTCCTCCGACTTTTTTTGATGTAGTATATTCTATTAACCCATGGATGCAGGGCGCCCAAGTTAATAGGGCCGCGGCCATGGACCAATGGTTTAAACTAAAAAATGGAATACAAGAATGGGGTGTCGAGGTAAAACTGATCGACCAAGAGCGCTCTCTTCCAGATATGGTATTTACAGCGAATGCCGGGACAGTTCGTAACAACAAAGTAGTCTTAAGTAACTTCAGACATCTAGAACGACAACCTGAAACTGACGTATATGAAAAGTGGTTTAAAGAAGCTGGTTATGAAACCCATCGCCTCCCGCGCCAGATTAACTTTGAAGGTTGCGGAGACACTGTTATCTTGGGCGATAAGATGTTTGCTGGCTATGGTTGGCGCTCCGACTTGGGCGGCATTAGAAGAGCAGCCAAGATTCTGGACCTAGAGTTGATTCCCCTTAAATTAAGTCATCCTAATTTCTATCACTTGGACACTTGTTTTTGCTTATTAGGGGCTCAGAGCGCTCTATACTACCCCGGCGCTTTTGCTCCATCAGCTATTAAGAAATTGAAAAAACATGTCCCGGAACTGATACCATTGGATGTTCACGATGCAACTATGTTCGCATGCAATTCGGTGGTGTATGATAGTCGGATCTTAATGCCTGCAGGCCCACAAAAAATTCTTGAAGAATTGGATGTTAGAGGATATGAGGTAAAACTAATAAACACTAGTGAATTTTTAAAATCTGGTGGTTCGCTGCAGTGCATGACTTTGTGGATTTAGTGCGGGTGTAGCTCAGTGGTAGAGCATCGCCTTGCCAAGGCGAACGTCGTGAGTTCGAATCTCATCACCCGCTCCAAATAACTGTGAAAATATTAATCAACTTCTAGTAGAATCAAACTATACTCAACAAAGGAGTACTAAATGAGTAATCAAATGGCAGAACGATTAGTGCGAGCAAGCCTTGCAAAATTTGAAGCTGACAGGCAAGAGGCAATCGCAATTATTGAGTTATACTTAAACCACCCCATGGGGGTAGCTGAACATCCAAATGTTGTTACAGAGTTAACAACTGCGTTCGTAAGATTGGCAGAGGCCGAAGAAGCCATCGGAGCAGTAGAGAGAAACTTTACCTTAGCTAGGGACACGGGAGTCGAAAATGAGTAATAAAACTCCTAGGCCAACGCCATACACGACTGTTTGTGTATCGGGAGGCTTCGATCCTGTGCATATTGGACACCTTCGTATGATTCAGGATGCATCACAACATGGACATGTTATCGTTGTTGTCAATTCGGATGAATGGCTAATGCGAAAGAAGGGTTATATTTTCATGCCATTCAAAGAGCGCTGCGAGATCTTGGAAGGATTCGCAGCTACTGGAGAGACCACGTTTGTAGATGACTCAGACAATACAGTTTGCGAAGCTCTCCGGCGAATTAAGCCCAACTACTTCGCTAATGGGGGCGACAGAAAGACTGACAACACCCCAGAAATGGATGTATGCGACGAATTAGGCATTGGAATGCTCTGGTCAGTCGGTGGGGGAAAAATCCAGAGTTCTTCTACTCTCGTTGAAGACGCCGGCATGGTTGATAATGACTCTGCAGACATCATTCGGCCCGACCGGGTTGAGATTGTTCAATGTGGTCATACCAAAAAGCCGGGAGACAATTAACACCGACCATCTATTTACCTTACAGATAGGGTTTCCATGAGCCGTAAAAAAATATATGTATTAGATACTAGCGTTTATCTAACAAATGCAGACGCAGTATACGCTTTTAAAAATCACGACGTTTACGTTCCTTTGAAGGTATTCGAGGAGATTGATAAGCACAAAAAGCGCCAAGACTTAGTTGGTGCCCAAGCGAGAAAGATTATCCGCATCTGGGACGAACTCCGTACCAGAGGGTGTCTTAAAAAAGGCGTCCGGATCCGAAAGGGTCTGGGTATCCTTCAATCTGTTTCGGCGGCAGACATTGATCCTGATGATCTTCCAACCGATTTAGATATTAAGATCCCAGACCATTTAATTATTGCGACGGCCAGAGCTGTTGCAAGAGAGTCAGAGCGCCAAGTCATACTTGTTTCGCGTGATATTAACATGCGTGTTATCTCGGATGCGATTGGTCTACCTTGTGAAGATTTTCAAAATCAGCAAATTGTTGATAGTAGCGAGGAGATCTTTAAAGGATACTCCGAAGTTCTAGTTGACGATGAGATCGTGGATCAATTCTACGAGAAAAAAGAAGTTTATCTTATAAACCGAAAACTCAGAACCAACGAGTATGTGATGTTGATTTCTAACGCAAACGAGAAAAAGACAGCGCTTGGAAGATTTATTAACGAAAATACACCTCTTAGGCAACTCCATAAAGACCGCCGCGGCGTTTGGGGTATTCGTGCCCGTAACAAGGAACAGTCTTTCTTACTAGATGCACTGATGGACCCCGACATTGAGGTTCTCACCGTGATCGGCAAGGCAGGTAGCGGTAAGACGCTCTGTGCCATCGCTGCAGGGCTTGCACAGACTCTAGATGACTCCACATCCTTATACAACCGTATAATCGTTTCTAGGCCCGTACAGCCGCTTGGAAAGGACATTGGGTTCCTACCCGGAACTATGGAAGAGAAAATGTCGCCATGGCTCATGCCAATTCAAGATAATCTACAGACTCTTATGGGCAACGACAAAATGACCCTTGACATTTACATGGAAAAGGGTATAATAGAGATTGAAGCTATCACTTATATTCGTGGGCGCTCAATTGGCCAGGCTTTTATTATAATTGATGAAGCACAAAACTTGACAACTCACGAATTAAAGACTATAATAACAAGAGTTGGTGAAGGTACAAAGATTATTTTGACTGGTGACGTAGAGCAGATCGACAATGTTTACATTGATGCAACGACAAACGGACTAACCCATGCGGTTGAAAAGTTTAAGGATTTTGAACTAGCTGCTCACGTAACACTCCTCAAGGGAGAAAGGTCTAGGGTCGCATCCTTCGCTGCAGAAAATTTGTGAGGATAAAATGGAATATAAAGACACTATAAAGACCGGAGTGGTGACTTCGGATACTGGCCTTAAGGAGCTGGTAGTTAATTATATCGGAGAAAGATTACTAGCTGAAGAAGATATTACTGTTGACATGGCAGTACAGGTTTTCGCAGCAGAATTCCCCGATTTCTTGCTTGCGGTTGCGGAGGAAAACTTTCTTCGAGGATATGAGCAGGCCCTTACGGATGTTGAAACCGTAGAAAACAAAAACAATGTACAGCCGTGAATATTATATCTATCACATTCCTGTATTTGTATTTGGAGAAGCCGAACCAAGTGTAAACATCCCCGGCTTCTGCACTGAAATTGAAAACACGCTTCCTCTATCGGTCCTACGCAATGTGGAGGTCTGTTATATTGCTGACAATCCCATTTTAGATGGTCGTAATGCAGCATACGCTGAGGGTGCTATCTATATGAAGCTCTCCGAGCCGACTAACGACGATATGGTTGAGAACTTTATTCACGAAGTCGCACATGCTGCCGAGACTGATCGTCCATATTTTATATACGACGAAAGAATGCAGATGGAGTTTCTGGGCAAGAGGAGAAAGTTGTATCACCTGCTTCAGGCTGAGGGGTACGAACAGATACCAGAAAGAATGTATGCAAACGCAGAGTACAATAAACCCTTTGATGATTTTCTAGCAAATGTAGTTGGCTACCCAACTCTTCTAAGTCTTACGATGGGGTTGTTTTGTTCTCCCTACGGAGCAACATCAATCCAAGAGTATTTTGCTAATGGATTCGAAAAATACTTTACAGAGAACCCAGAATATGTTAAAAGTATAAGTCCGATACTCTATCAGAAAGTTGTAGCAACCCTCAATGACCAATAAAAAAACACACATATCTTACTCCGAACTTAAAGACTGGGTACATTGTCCTCACTATCACAAAAAGAGCTGGGTTGAAAAAGTCGCTTCATTTGATGGCAACGAGTATACTGCTTTTGGCACAGCCATTCACGATGTCTGTGAAAAGAAATTACTCAGAGAAAACATAGACCAAAAAAAGGTGTTTCAAATTGGCTTCGATAAAGAGTTGCAAAAACTTGCCGAAAAAAATGTTGAAGTAAATGATAAAAATGTCGAGCAAATGCGAACAGCAGGTCCTGAAATTCTTGCTGAAGTAGAAAATGCTTTGGATGATTATTTTGGAGATTATGAAGTTTACTCCTCTGAGGAACTTTTATATGAGGAGATCGAAAACTTTGGGCACAACTTTAAGGGATTTGTTGATGCTGTAGTCAAAGTGGGTAATACCTATCATCTTTTTGACTGGAAAACGTGCTCATGGGGGTGGGACTCACGCAAAAAAGCAGAGAAAATGGTGACGTACCAGCTTACATTATACAAACATTTCTTCTGTCAGAAGCACAATCTTGATCCCAAAAACGTAGAAACACACTTTGCTCTCTTAAAAAGAACGGCCAAAAAAGACCGTGTGGAAATATTTAGAGTGACGAGCGGCCCAAAGAAAACGGAAAACGCGCTTAAAGTTTTATACCAAGCAATTTATAATATTAAAAAAGGCTTTACAATCAAGAATAAATTGAATTGTCGAAAGCCCTATCCCTGTTCACTGTATAAAACGGAACACTGCAGTTAGGAATTTAAATGTCAGATAAGATTAAGATCTTTACCATTAGCGACCATCCGCTATCTCCGAGTGGTGTCGGAACACAAACAAAATATATGATCGAAGGAATGCTAAAGACGGGTAAATACCAGTTTGTTTCCTTTGGAGGTGCTATTAAACACCCCAAACATGAGCCTCAGAGAACCGAGCAGTGGGGGGAAGACTGGGTTATTTGGCCTGTTGACGGTTATGGAAATCAAGACATGGTTAGAGCCATGATTCAGCAGCAGAAGCCTGATATCTTATGGTTTATGACAGACCCCCGTTTTTATGACTGGCTCTGGGCCATCGAGAACGAAATTCGACCTCATGTCCCTATGGTCTATTATCATGTGTGGGATAACTATCCCTACCCAAGTTTCAACAGCCCTTTTTATCAATCAAATGATCACGTTGCATGCATCTCAAAACTTACTCATGACATTGTCCAGACAGTAGCACCAAACACGGATTCATCATATATCCCACACGCAGTTGATGCTGATGTTTTCACTCCATACGATGACGAGCAAATCATTCAATGGAGAAAAGAAAAAGGTCTTAATGACAAATTTGTTATTTTCTGGAATAGCCGTAATGCCCGCCGTAAGCTTTCCGGTAGTTTGATTTGGTGGTTCAAAGGCTTCCTTGACAAAGTCGGGCCCGAAAACGCCACTCTGATCATGCATACAGACACTAAAGATGTGCACGGCCAAGATCTAGAGGCGATTATTAACGAGCTTGGGCTAACCAACGGGGAAGTAATGTTCTCTCGTCAGAAGGTGGATTCAAAAGATCTAGCCATTATGTACAATATGTCTGACGTAACCTGCTGTATCTCAGATGCAGAGGGTTTTGGTCTGTCAACTTTAGAATCTCTTTCTTGCGGTACACCGATCATTGTTAATATGACAGGTGGCCTTCAAGACCAAGTGACGGACGGTGAAGAATTCTTTGGCCTAGGTCTCCAGCCAGTCTCAAAGGCTGTTATTGGATCTCAGCAGGTTCCCTTTATTTATGAGGACCGGCTTAGTGAGGAAGTATTTGTTGACGCTTTGGTTAAAATGTATGAGATGACCCGCGATCAACGCATTGAGCTGGGAGCTAAGGGCCGAGCCTGGACCCAGAAGCAGTTTAATTTTGATGATTACGTTCAAAGATGGGATGATCTTTTCACTTCGATTTGTGATGAGAAGGGTTCCTGGGACGATCGTAAAAATTATAGTTCTTATGAAGTAAAGGTATTTTAATGTTGAAAAGAATTTTAGTTAAAGGGCCTCTCCTATCACGATCCGGATACGGAGAACAGTCTAGATTTGCTCTTAGAGCGCTTCGATCACGACCAGATTTGTATGATATTTATATGATCAATACGGCCTGGGGGAGGACGGGCCAGATTTCAGATACTTCTGAAGAAACGCAATGGATCCAGCAAACACTCCTTAAAACGTCCGTCCACACTCAAAGTGGAGGCACCTTTGAGGTATCTCTACAAGTCACAGTTCCAAACGAGTTTGAGAAGTTATGTCCAATTAACATCGGTTATACTGCGGGCATCGAGACTACCAAAGTATCACCCCAATGGATTGAAAAGACGAATACCTGTGTTGATAAAGTTGTTGTTGTATCAAATCATTCTAAGCGAGTATTTGAACAGACAACTTACAACATTCAAGATGGTAACGGCAATAAGATAGATAACTGGGGCGTGACCGTCCCGATTGATGCTGTCAATTACCCAGTGCGCACCTCCGAACCCGTTGAAGTTGACATTAACTTCAAGACAACTGAAAACTTCCTGGCTGTGTCCCAGTGGGGCCCCCGAAAGAATTTAGACAATACAATCAGGTGGTTCGTTGATAACTTTAGAGATCGTGAAGATGTCGGGCTCGTTATCAAGACCAACATGGCCTCGGATTCTGTTATGGATAGAATATACACTCAGAAGCGCATGGAAGCCATTCTAAACACGCTTGGGGACAAGAAGTGCTCCATATACCTAATTCACGGTGAGATGGAGCCTGGAGCACTTACGTGGCTCTACCAACATCCCACAATGAAGGCGTTGATTAACATTGGCCATGGCGAAGGCTATGGTCTTCCTATGTTTGAGGCTGTTTATAATGGGCTTCCTCTCATCACAACAACTTGGTCTGGCCAAATGGACTTTATTACAAAGCCAAACAAAAAGGGCAAGCAAGTCCCGCGCGTTCTGAAGGTTGACTACGATGTACTGCCAGTGCAGCAAGAAGCTGTCTGGGACGGCATCATTCAGAAAGATTCAAGTTGGGCCTTTGCAAAGGAGGCTTCTTTCAAGAGGGCTCTAGATGAGTGCCTGGAAAAAGAGACGCACTGGAAGAAAGAAGCAACAACTCTTATGAATCATGTTTTGGCAAACTTTACAGATGAAAAGATCTATAACGATTTTATCGAAGCTGTCGAGTTTACAAATGCCGATGCAGAAGAGATGAATAACTGGCTTGTTGATTTGCAAGACGGCATTGAGGAATATGAGTGACTACACGTTTGTGGCTGATGTTTTCGTGGATCAGCTGGTCGGAGGCGGCGAGCTTAACGATTACGAGGTAAAAAATCAGCTTGAGAACAGAGGTTACTCCACATCGAGGATTCATAGCCATCTACTTAGCACGGCTAATCTTACACAAGACACGTGTTATGTGGTGTCTAATTTTTTAAATCTACCTCCAAAAACTTTGAAAAGCATGAAAGATCATAAATATGTGATCTACGAGCATGACCACAAATATTTGAGAAGAAGAAATCCGGCACTGTATGCAGACTTTCTTGCCCCGGAAGATGACGTTGTCAATTTAGAGCTATACCAGAACGCCCTAGGAGTGCTATGTCAGTCCAAGTTTCATTTTGACATAGTCCAGAAGAATACTCGCCTCGACAACCTAATAAACCTAGGTGGCAACATGTGGGACTTGAAGTCCCTAGAACACATGCGAACGATTGCCGGCCAAGAAAAAAATGATTTCGTGGCCGTTATGGCCTCTAATATCCCACATAAAAACACTAAAGACGCAATTCGCTATTGTGTGGCTAAGAACGAGAAGTATCAGTTGGTGTCTGATAGGGAGTATCTGACTTTCCTTAACAAACTTGGTAAGAACAAGAAATTTGTTTTCTTCCCACAAACACCGGAGACACTTTCCAGAGTTTGTGTTGAAGCGCGCATGATGAATATGAGTGTTGTACTAAACAAACTAGTTGGGGCCCGTAGTGAGCCATGGTTTTCGCTTAAGGGTGAAGAATTAATTGATCACATGACTAACAAAAGAGACGAGATAGTAGACACTATATTGGAGGTGACCGGTGAACTCTGAGCAAAATCGATTTATTGTTGTTGTTCCATTCTATAATGTGCAAGATTGGATTAAGTTTAATTTAAGATCTGTAAAAAAACAGGATTATAGTAACTTTACATGCGTATTGGTAGATGATATTTCAACGGACCAGACAGCGCAAATCATCGAGAAAGAAATAGCCGGCGATGACCGGTTTATTCTTGTTAGAAACCAAGAAAAGAAGTTTGCCCTTAGAAATATCTATGAAGGTATTCTTGAAGCAGACCCCCAACCAGAGGATATTATCGTTACTCTTGACGGCGATGATTGGCTCTCGTCGGCTGGAGTCCTATCTTATTTGAATGATTTTTACAATCGCGAAGATTGTTGGCTAACGTATGGTAGCTATATTGAATATCCAGCAGGAACTAGAGGAAAGTTTGCTCGACAAATTCCAGCATCTGTAATGCAGAATAATGCTTACAGGGTTAGTGAATGGTACTCGTCACACCTCAGAACCTTTAAATACCACTTGTGGGCAAAGATAGAAACTTCAGACCTGAAAGATACTGAGGGTAACTTTTATAGAATGGCCTGGGATTTATCCTTTATGTTCCCAATGCTTGAAATGTGCGCCGCCGAAAAGAGTCGTTATATAGAGAAAATGTTGTATGTCTATAACTTATCCAATCCACTAAACGATCACAAAACAAACCATCAGCTTCAATTGAGGCTGGAGGCTGAGATAAGATCTAAAGCCAAATATAATAAACTGGAGAACAAATGATAACATGTCACGTTAAAGGTCCTAGCAAGATTGACGGACATTATCTTGCTGGTTTAGGTAATCAGATATTTACAATTGCGGCTACCCTTGCGCATGCAGCGGATAATAACGACGAGGCCGTCTTCCCCGATCTACAAAACAGAGAGTGGTTTGGCCCATACGTGGATACAATATTTAGAAATTTGAATATTGAAGGTGATAAATCGTTTTCCAAGCATCTGTACTCAGAACGCAGCTGGAAACACCAAAAACTCCCATATGCGCCCAATTTATGCCTGGATGGATATTTTCAATCATACGCGTACTTTGAACACCGGAGAGACTTGATTCTAGAGACCTTCTCGATCCCGGTGGAGATTAAAGAACACATCGAATCTAAGTATTCTGACATTCTAGCGCTCAACAACACAGTGGCTGTCCACGTTAGGCGAGGAGACTTCCTGACGCCTAGACTTAGCCAGTATCACTATTCACAGAAGCCAGAGTACTATATCAATGCAATGGCCACCTTCGACACAACCTCCACCTTTGTATTCTTCAGCGATGATATTGAATGGTGTAAGCTTAATTTCAGTGACAAAGCTGAGAATGTTAAATTTATTGAGGGCGAGACAGACGTCATAGACTTGTACTTTATGTCATTGCTTAATGATAATATTATTGGCAACTCCACATTTTCATTTTGGGGCGCCTGGTTGAATCAGAATGAAAACAAGAGAGTAGTCGCTCCGAGAAGGTGGTACGGCGAAAAGAACGCTCACCTTGAGGATCACGAGATAATTCCACCAACTTGGGAGATAATGGGATGAAAGTAGCAGTTTTAAACGTCGCGACCGGGGGCTACGTTGAGCTAGCAGAAAACCTCCACAAGAGTCTAAACAAGAACTTCATGATAGACCATGATGTAGATATTTTTCTTTTTACCGACAGCGATAAGGAGTTCGGCGAAAACGTCAAGAAATATCAAATAGAAAGAAAGGGCTTCCCCGGAGACACCTTGTATAGATATCACTATTTTCTGTTGGCCGAAGAAGTCTTGAAAGATTATGATTTCTTATTTTACTTAGATGTCGACCTAAACATAGAAAAACCTATAGGCGAAGAGATAGTGTCTGATATTGTGGCCTGCGAACACCCTGGCTTCTACAGAAGAAGTGATGGTACCTTTGAACGCCGCGGAACCTCGACTGCTTATGTCCCGCCACAGATGTATCATCCGTATTACTGTGGAGGAGTTCAAGGAGGCCGCACAGAGTTTTACTTGGAAGCGGCCCGTCTAATGAAGGAAAGAATAGATACTGATGATAAAAACAGCGTTATGGCGGTGTGGCACGACGAGTCCCACTGGAATCGCCAGCTAAAACAGTTTCCACCAACACTCGTCCTAGATCCCAGATATTGTTACCCAACAGATGCGCACTTCCCGTGGATTGATCAATTTAGTGATGATAGAATTATTACTACTGTGGCTAAAGACGAAGAGGAGATAAGAAAAGTCGATGTCTAGAGAAATGCAGTATAAGAAATTTCTAGAGAATAAGACTGTTGCAGTTGTTGGTCCATCAAAGACAGCAACTATGCAAGAGAACGGTGCAAAAATAGAGGCATGCGATGTCGTGGTGCGACTTAACAACATGCTAGAAGTCGAAAAGGAATACCAGAAATATCTGGGTAGCAGGACCGATGTGGTATATGCCACTCTCGATGACCCTCCTCACATAATGGCACAAACATGTGTTAGGAACAGAGTCAAATACTTGTCCTCATCTTATCCAAAAAATGAGTGGTTCTTTGAAGAACGTATGGCACGCAATGTCGACGCACTAAGAACAGTGCCCTATTTCACTACAGTTACACTCCCAGAGGATCCCTACTGGCAGATTAAGACGTCAACCAATTCCAGACCCAACACGGGATTCTCTGCCATAATCGACTTATTATCGTCAGATTTGAAGGAACTTTATATAGTTGGCATTGATTTTTACCGTAGTGCAGGCTTGGAGGGTGGGCAAGGGTATTATGATGGTTATAATTGCCAATGGACTGAGAAGAGAAAACAAGATTTTATCAATCTTGAATATGACGGCCCCGATAGACACGATCCAGACAGCGCCTTTAAATACTTTAAACACAATATGTATCTCAAGGACGATAGAATAGTTGTTGATCCTATCTTCGAGACCTTCCTGCAGGACGAAAAGTATGAAGATTTGGCAAACTTATTTGTTGATTAGTCTGTAAAATATTTGTTCATGCTGTAAAATGAATACAAAGGTTTAGGAATATGTTAGATATTGAAGATTTTGAAAGAAAGTACCGAGCTATCGTTAATAGCGAACAATACACCCAACTGCAGGAGGTGTATAACAAGGCAAAGTATGTATTCTTCTTTGGCCATGGTGGCAACATGGGCGTGGCAGAACACGCAGCCATTGATCACTCACGCCTCACAGACAAGAACGTGTTCGCCCCAGGAGGGGGAGTCATTGTCACATCAATCCAGGGAGATACCAGTTTTAATGATTGGATTATGAACTGGCTGGACATTCGTACACGCGGTTTAGATAAGAGTGAGTGCTTGGCTATTGGGATTTCTTGCTCCACCAACGGCATCTCCTCCGATTGTCTTTCCACTGCTCTCAATTGGGCTGCTGAGAATGGCATGCCGGCGTGCCTCTGGGCCGCACAACCAAAAGAGAAGGGTATCCATCCTCAAGTCAACCAGATTATTCAGCACACCAAATACTACCACACTTCGGAAATCATCTCTCTAACAATGACCTATGAGTTGATTCATGGTGCCGGCTTTATGTGCCCTGCAATCTCTACCAAAGCTCAACAACGCCGCTTCGAGAAGCTTGGAATTGAATCAGAGGTTGAGACCCATGATCAGCACGTGCCGCCAGGAATGGAAACCCAGCTCAACAACCTGGCCATTGACTTCGATGGAGTTATTCATAATTTTGATAAGGGTTGGCACGATGGCACCTGTTATGGTGACCCCCTCCCGAACGCATTGGATGCCATCCGCACATTGGCTGAGGACTGGAACATTATCGTTTTCTCTGCAAAGGTTCGTCCTGACCGTCCATTAGTTGCCGGCAAAACAGGCTACGAGCTTGTGGACGAATGGCTACAGGACCATGGCGTCCGGGACCTAGTAGCTGAAATTACCCATGAAAAGCCTCGTGCTCAGCACTATATTGATGATAAGGCTATTGAGTTCACCAACAACTGGCCAGAAATTCTGGAGCGCCTGAAATGAGAAGTATCACAGCTGTTGTCCCTGTACGCAAGGGATCCGTAAGAGTAAAGAACAAGAACCTTAAGCCTTTTGCTGACAAAACACTTCTGCAGATTAAGATTGAGCAGTTGAAGCAAGTAAGCCTTGTTGATAACATTGTCGTAAGTTCCGACTGCGATGACATGCTGGCCCTAGCAGCAGAGTTAGGAGTGGAGACGCATCTCCGCGACGAATACTTTGCTTCATCTGCGGCAACAAATTCGGAGTTTTTTGAAAACCTGGGACAAGCCATCGACGGTGAATATCTTATGTATAGTCCAGTGACTTGCCCACTGATTTCACTTGAGACTTATCACGATTGTATTAAAACGTTTAAAGAAAATCCAGAGGTCACTAACTTGGTGACAGTGTCACCTGTCAAACATCATTTGTGGCATGATGGAGAACCACTCAACTACGATCTGGAAAACTCACCAAATAGCCAAGACCTTCCTGATATCTATGCCGTAACTTACGGAGTCTGTATTGTATCAAAAGAGGACATGATCGGGTGCCGCAATGTTGTTACTTCAAACCCTACCTTCAAAATCCTAGATGAAATAGAATCAGTTGATATCGATACTGAATTTGATTTTATGATTGCTGAGGTCATATACAACAAGATTTATGGAGATCTAAATTGAGAAGAAATCACTGCCTTGTATGCCAATCTACTAAAATGGAGTGTATCCTAGATTTAGGGGCCCACGCATATGCTGACACATTTGTCCCTATGGACAAAAAGTACGACCCGCTGGTGACGTACAACCTTTCATGCGTACTTTGCGAGTCATGTGGAAATGTACAGACATTATCTAAAACGGAGCCTCATGATCGTTATGCGTCTCTGTACGAATATTCTTACACATCTTCTAACTCCAATACCTCTAAAAGACATTGGATCAACTTTTGTTTAGAGGTGTCTGACAATGTATCCTTATCAGAAGACGCTTTCGTGGTTGAGGTTGGTTCTAATGATGGGTTCCTTCTCAAACAGTTTAAGGACGACCGTTCCGCTAGGACTCTTGGCGTTGACGCCTCACCTCATGTTTCTCAGATTGCACAGACTGTAAATGGTGTAGAAACTAAGGTTGCAGTTTTTGATAGTCAAATTGCCGAGCTTGTTTTAACAGATTATGGTAGTGCTGACTTAGTAGTGGCGAACAATGTTTTTAATCACTCAGAGGATCCTGTTGACTTTGCCAAAGCAGCCTCTACCTTATTGACTGATGACGGTACCTTCGTATTTGAAGCTCCCTACTGGAAATGTTCCATTGAATCTGAGAAGATCGATCAGGTCTACCACGAACACGTTACATACCTAACTGTTAAGGCCGCCCGAGAGATGCTCCGCCGTGCAGGCATGGTTATAGTAGATGTTCAGGTGGTTGATTATCATGGAGGTTCCCTGCGAGTATACGCTCAGAAGACCGGCGCCGCAGAATCAGAGCTTGTGAATACCATGATTGAAGAAGAGGACCGCATTGGCCTCTATAATCTAAGCACATACGAGAACTTAACAAATCGACTGCAAGAGTCAAAGTTTAATTTCTTGAAGAGGATTTATGAAATTAAGGCCGAAGGCGGCTCCTTGGTCGCTGTTGGAGCCGCAGCGAAGGGGAATACCTTCTTGACCTTACTGAACTTAGACAATTCGATAATTGATTATGTAACTGACGCGTCAGAGTACAAGCAGGGCAAACTCACTCCGTTAACAAGTATTCCTATCCGCGGAGACGAGGTATTTTCTGAATACGATGAGGTGTATGCAATAATCTTGTCATGGAATATCTCTGACAAAATTAAACAGAAATTGAATGAAATAAATCCTAAGATTAAGTTTTTAGTTTTTAGTGATTTTTAGGGAGAATTTATAAATGCAAAAGAAAAACGTTTACGAAGATGTCGAAGCTCCTCTGGAGAGACACGAAGATGATCGAGGAATTATTGCCGACATCTTTTATAAAAGTGGCATTGATCACGTTGCCATCATCAGGTCTAACGCTGGTGCAGTTAGAGGAAACCACTACCATGAGGTTTCAACTCAACACATGTTGATTACAAAGGGATCTCTGGAGTATTGGTACGCCAATCTAGACTCTCTTGATGATGCAACCTGCATAGTACTGAATGAGGGTGATATTCTTTCAACGCCTCCGTACGAGGTGCATGCACTGAACATCACCGTTGATAACGAATTTATTGTATTCAGCGAGGGCCTTCGAGGAGGCGCAGATTATGAGAGTGATACGATCAGAATTGTCGGAAACATTATTGGAGCTGTAAAAGGTGAGTGATAAAGTCCGATTACATTTAGGAAGTGGTCACAGATATCTCCCAGGGTTTATTAATATTGACCAAGACCACTTAGATCATGTAGATCAGGTGATGGACATCAAGGATCTGTCAGCCTTTGAAGATGAAAGTGTGGATGAGATCTACTCCTGTGGCGTCATTATCTATTTTGATAGATATGAGGTTGTCGATGTTCTGGCCGAATGGCGACGAGTTCTCAAGCCTGGTGGGCTGCTGAGAACGTCTCTGGCGGACTTTGAGATGATGGTAGAGAACTATTTAACCAACGGTAAGGATCTCGACGCTCAGGGCCTTCTAGGGCCATTGTTCGGCCGCTGGGAGATTGTCAATGAAGTTGGCCTCAACGAGGTGATCTACCAGAGAACAGCCTATGACTTTTCGTCCCTCCAAAAAATACTTGTGGACAATGGGTTCGAAAATGTTGAAAGATATGATTGGCGAGAGTTCTTACCAGAAGGTTATGATGATTACTCCAGAGCTTATATTCCACACATGGATGAGTCAGGGCTGCATTTAGCACTGAATGTGGTCTGTGAGAAAAAATGAAAAGTATTACCACCAATCCTTTGAGTGGTGAGTGCTGGTGGCCCCCAGGCTACCATTCTGTTGCGCATCGAATTGTCAAAGTTGATTTGAACCACATTCGCGATGGGATTGTTGATCGAGTTGATCGCCAGAATTTGAAAATTCTTTCTTTGAAGCCAACCCTAATAAAAGACACTCCTCACTTTCAGTACGCGATGGGAAATATAAAGCCATATGAGGAGTATCTAGAAAAGTGTAAGCATATCACTTGGGCCCGAGCAGCGATAAACGAAGAACACTTGGACATGCAATACATGTTCGACAAGTTCGATAAAATCCTAAACACTACAGCTGCTTATCTAGATTCCCCGCACCAAGATAAATACATTATCATAAACCAACAAGGTCAGCTAATCGACGGTCTACATCGCTCGGTTGCACTCTTAAGATCAGGAATCAACATAGTGCCAGCAGCCCTAACAGCATAGAGAGAAGATAGACAAGATGCTTTTTCCTTTAATTAATCACGAACAAAAGTTCATAGTATGTTGGAACGCCAAGGCTGGATGCACCGCAGTAAAAAGGTGGTATCTAGAGACAATAGGGATAGATCCAACCACCGTAAATCCACATGTTTTTCTGGGGCAGAGACAACTGAAGCCTACCCCCGATCAAATGGAAGAATTCTGGAGAGACTACTATAAGTTCATAGTTTGTAGAAATCCATGGAAGAGGATTGTTAGTTATTACAAAAACAAGAAAGTTGCTGTCTGGTGGAAAAACTCCACCTGGCCAATAGACACCCGACGCCAGGATATGAATAGTGAAGACTTTACATTCAGGGATTTGGTAACCTTTGTGTGCGACACACCTGACCAGTACTTGGAACAACATCTGCAAAGCCAAACCAGTGAACTGGGTGCCATAAAGTTTGATCAGATTGTGAAACTAGAGGACTATGCTACCGGAATGAATCTAGTATGTGACCATCTTGGCATTCAGACAAGAGATTTCCGCAATCCCAATAAGACACTTGAGACAGTAAACAAGATAAACGTCAGTGATTTGCCGCCGAAAGAGTTTAATGTCGACAACATGCCATCATATGAGTGCTTTTATGACGATGAACTTAGAAACATGGTTGGACAAAAGTTCAAAAATGATGTAGAATACTTTAGTTACAAATTTGAGGATTAAAAGTGAAAAAGATCTTTTCAAAAGTAGAAGAAGGCCTCCTGATGCACACCATCAACCGCTATGGTGAGATTACGGAAAAAAGAACAGACCTAAGCCCCGAAGAGGAATTTCTACAAGTGTCAGTCTTTCGTTTAAACGAGGGCAAAACATTTAAAGCGCACCAGCACATTGAATGTCGGAAGCTTGCTAACATAACCCAAGAATCTTGGGTTGTCGTCAAGGGTTCTGTAAAAGTGTTCCTGTATGACGTTGACCAGACGTTGTTGACTGAAGAGGTACTAAACCAGGGTGATTGCACCATCTCATTTAGGGGTGGCCACAACTATCTTTGTCTCGAAGACGATACAGTGGTGTATGAGTATAAGACCGGTCCATATTATGGCCAGGAGCTAGACAAGGAGTTTATTGATGTATGATATAAAAGTTTTTATGGCCCAAACCTCACTGGGCCCGAGTGTTTATGGTGATCTTTTTACAAAGGATCAAGGTGAGACAGACATCGCAGTGTATGTTGATACGGTCACGGGACATGCTCCGGGCCACAATAGTAAGTATAAGATTGCGCTATTGATTGAGCCACACCCAGTTATGGCGCCCGTATACGAGTGGGTATATCAGAATCACTCATATTTCGATTTGATCATGACCCACAACAAACAACTAGCATCCACTCCATCCGATAAGTTTGTATACTATCCAATATGGCCAAAGATTTGGATCCCCAAGGAAGATAGAAAAATATACGATAAGTCTAAGATGACATCCGCCATCTTTTCTGCGCAGAACAATACTCAAGGTCACCGACTTCGACATGAAATTGTCAATGCCCTCCAGGGCTCGGAGCTGATGGATTTGTATGGCAGAGCGTATAATCCCATTGAAACAAAAACAGAAGGCCTAGCAGATTATCGATACCATATCGTGGTTGAAAATGAAGAAGGTGGTTATGCTAGTGAAAAGGTCAATGATGCATTCTGTTGTGGGTCCATCCCCATATACTGGGGCAATGAAGATTCGAACATCCACGATTTTTACAACACGGAAGGTGCCTTGTTCTTTCAGACAATAGACGAGCTGAAAGATATTCTGAATAACGTTGTCTCTGAGGAGCACTACAATAGCAAGCTGGATGTGGTGGAAGAGAATTACAACTTAGCTAAAGACCTGACCCTAGATCAGATATACTGGGATTATGGTATTAAGCAATTTGCTGAAGAAAAAGGATTGATAAATAAATGAGTTTTGAGCCCGTAAGAAAGTTTGAAAATCAGTTGGCCGAGTTCTTTGGCTGTCCATACGCTGTTGCGGTGGACAGCTGCACACACGGCATAGAGCTTTGCATACGATATCAGAAGCTCGACAAAATAAATGTTCCAAAAAGAACATACCTGTCCGTTCCGTTCTTGGCTAACAAATTAAACATAGGTCTCGAATGGAGAGACGAAGCATGGCAAGACTGTTATAAGATAAACGATGAACCAAAGCCAATCTATGATGCAGCTGTGCTCTGGACAGAGAATAGTTATATTCCTGGGACATTCATGTGCGTGAGTTTTCAGTTTGCAAAGCATTTGAGCCTAGGCCGGGGAGGAGTCATTCTTTTAGATGACGAAAACGATGCGATACAATTAAAAAAGATGTCATACGATGGTAGAATACCAGATGTGCCGTGGAGAGAGCAAAACATTGATACCTTTGGGCTTCACTACTATATGACACCAGAAGTAGCTACAACTGGTTTAGAGAAGCTTCCAGAAGCCATCGCGACAAAGCCGCACAAATGGGTCGTTACAGATTGGCCTGACCTTACAAAATTGGAGATTTTTAAGAAATGAAGAAGAAAGCACTGATTACAGGAATCGCTGGCCAAGACGGCAGCTATTTGACGGAGCACCTGCTGTCGTTGGGATATGAAGTCCATGGCATTGTCCGCCGCCACTCGGTCGCGGAAAACCAGAACCACAGACTCCACAAATATGGACTGGGGGAAAACGTTCATGCTTATTATGGAGACCTTCTGGACTATCCTTCACTCGTTAGAATCGTGTCGCAGGTAATGCCAGATGAGATTTATAACCTTGGTGCCATGAGTCATGTTCGTGTCAGTTTCGATATGCCTTCCTTTACCATTCAGACAAACGCTCTTGGCGTGCTGCATCTCCTAGAGGTCTACCGAACCATCTGTCCGAATGCCAAATTCTATCAGGCTAGTTCCTCTGAGATGTTTGGCAACTCCGTCGATGACGATGGCTTCCAGAGGCTCACAACGCCCATGAATCCCGTCAGTCCCTATGGCTGTGCTAAAGTTATGGGATACAATCTTGTAAGACACTACAGGCACGCCTACGGCCTTCATGCATGCAACGGTATTCTTTTTAATCACGAGTCACCGCGTAGAGGTTCGAACTTCGTCACCAACAAGGTTGTCAAGGGAGCTGTAGCTATCAAAAAGGGGCTGCAAGACAAGTTAGAGCTTGGTAATATGGATTCCTACCGTGACTGGGGACACTCCCAAGATTATGTTCGAGCTATGCACTTGATTACGAATCACAATGTAGCTGATGAATTTATTGTTGCCACCGGCGAGGCCCACTCCGTTAGAGACTTGTGTGAAACAGTTTTCACTAAGTTGGGAATGGACTATCGTGATTATGTCGAGCAGAACCCCAAATATATGCGACCGGAGGAACTCAAATACCTCAAGGGTGACTCCACCAAGTCCAGAGAGGTCCTAGGGTGGAAACCAGAGTTTACTTTTTCGACACTGCTGGACGACATGATTGATAGATGGCAAAACGAACTCTAAAATGAAGATCTTAATCACGGGCCATAAAGGATACATTGGTTCACACCTGTTTTCTAGCCTTAAGGAAAACTGCTCGTCGGAAACATATATCCGAGGGATTGATCTTAAAGAAGGAGAAGACATAGTTAGTTGTCTGCCTGATGACGATTATGATTATGTTTTTCACATGGCTGCGCTGCCAAGAGTGAATTACTCAGTGGAGAAGCCAAGTTATACATTCAGGCATAATGCTTATGTTACATCGGTCCTACTAGAGTGGGCCAAAAACCATGGAGTAAGAAGAGTAATCTTCAGCTCATCTTCCGCGGTTCTTGGCGACGGAGAGGGTCCAAACTCTCCATATGGCCTTCACAAGCTAATCTCTGAGCAAGAGTGCAAGCTTTATTCACAATTATATGGACTGGACACAGTTTGCTTACGTTACTTTAACGTTTTCTCCGAAGACCAAGAATATGGTGGGTCCTACTCGACAGTTGTGTGTGCATGGATGGAGATGATTGACAAAAGTCTGCCGCTACGACTAGACGGAGACGGAACACAGAGTAGAGACTTTGTCCATGTAGACGACATTGTTAGGGCCAACGTCTTTTGTATGAACTATGATGAAGATTTTAACGGTGAGTGGTTCGACGTTGGTTCGGGCGACGTTATTTCTTTGAATGATATAAAACAAATTGTAGAAGAGAACAATCAGGTTAAGTTCTCTTACGTACCTGAGCGTATGGGTGACGTAAAAACAACAAAAGCAGATACGACCAAATTAAAAAATATCGGTTGGTCTGCTACAATAGATTCAAGAGAAGCGATTAAAGATTGCTTTATTAATAAGGAGACATAAGATGAAACTATCAAACCAAGCAGTGGGCGCATTGATGATGGCCCTCCAGCGATCCCTCATGGAACAGAGTGACATTGTTCCAACCCTTCAGCAGATGGATTTTCAAGTTAATCCAGACGATAACTCGCATTCCGAGTTGGTGGTAACCAATCCCCCCTCGATTAATTTGGACGACATCGCCGTTGAAGAAGCAACACTACCTTTAGAAGGAGACGAATAACATGCTAAAGAAAAAATCAGATTTTATTACCAAACTTGAAACAACAGAACTTATTGACTCACAGATCCGTGAAGCAGTAGGACAGCAAGCTAGAGACCTTGAGAAACACCTTCTTGACATCGACAAGCGCTTAAGGCAGCTCGAAAAAAACAGGAAGTAATGCCACGATACCCATATCGTTGCACAATCTGTGATAAGGTTTCCGTTATAAGTCACGCTTCTAACGAAGTTGAAACAGATTGCTCTGAGTGTGATAAAAAGAACACGTTAGTAAAAATGCTAACGCAATTTAGAACCAACAAATCGGGAACACAAAAGAAAAAAGTTGGTCACATAACCGAGCGATTTATAGAAGATTCAAGACAAGAACTTCAACAGCAAAGAAAAAAACTGGATAAAGATAGATAAATGTTGACAATTTATAGTTTTATTGCTATTTCAATCGTAGTGAATATACTGCTAGCTTGGTATGTTACTCGGTTACTGCAAAAGTTTCTATACCTGTCAAACACTATATCTGATTTGTATTTGATGACAAAAGCATTTCAGGTGTTTGTTAAAGACATGTATGGCATGGACTCATACCATGGAGAGCCTATAATACAGGAACTCCTTAGCCGTATTAGGCAGGTCAATGATGAGATGCAGAACTTTAGGGATGTATTCGAGTACACAATAGACGAAGAGCTAGAGGAAGAATTAGAGGAAGCTTTAAATGCCGAGGAAGAAGAGTAAGAAAAATCATTATTTTACGCAGGTCCATGAGGACGCAATAGTTAAGTATGCCCTGTCAACTGACAGGGAGTTGCGATCTAAGCTGTACGAAGAGTACATTCAACCTGCATTTGATCACATGGTAGATAAGATTATCTACACCTATCGTTTTACGACGCTACCCAATATAGATTATTTGAGGGCCGACTGTAAGGTGTGGCTCACAACGATTTTAAATAAGTACGACCCTAACAAGGGATCTAAAGCATTCTCGTACTTCTCGGTGGTGACTAAGAACTGGTTTATTCATAAGGTTAAGAGAACCAAAAAGCGTCTTCAGACAGAAGTTTTTATGGAGGACGTTCTGAATGAATTAGACGAGGATCTTATATCACATGAGCCAACCTACTTTGATAAAAGAGCAGAGATAGAATTTTGGACTTCTCTTAATACCGAGATCAAGACTTGGGACTCTTTTATGATTAAAGAAAACGAGAAAAAAGTATTGATGGCAGTTCGTATCCTATTGGACTCCGCTGATCAAATAGAAATTTTCAATAAAAAAGCTATTTACTTATACCTTCGGGAGATCACGGGGTTAAACACCAAGCAAGTGGTTAACAACTTGAATAAACTCCGAAAGAGATACAGGACGTTTAAAGTAAAATGGGAAAACAGCGAGATCTAAGTTTAGAAACCTACATCGAAGAAACCACGCAAAACATTAAAGAAGATCGGGCCATGGCCAAAACCCTCTTAATGGATGTGATGGCAGACATGGCCCAGTCCACAACGGACCGTCGAGAGATGGGCCCTCTAGCAGCAAAATTTGTGGAAAACCTTCAGCGTTCAAACGAACAGATGGTAAAGCTCGCGGCCATCCTTCAGAGGCAAAAAACTGGAAACACCGGCCTATCAGCGGATGATAAAGAGCAGCTGTTTGATCTTTTGAATGAGAACAACGAAGATGGCCGGTAAACTTAAGCTTGATCAGATACCATTTGGTACATTAAATAATATATCTGATGCTGGTGGACCCTCCACCGACCGGAGGAGAACTGACCCGTTGGAGTTCTTGCGTCTATCCACTGAGGAAGCCTACAGCAGAAACGCTCTAAGAAATAAAGACTCCTTCGAAGGGATTATAGTATCTAAAAAGTTGATAACTTACCCAAGTGTAAGAAACAAATCAGCACTGTTTCGAGAGTTTGTTCTCAAGGAAGCACAAAATAAAGAAGAAGCCGCAGTCGGCGACCCAGATGAAACTGATGATTATCCCACATTTGTTTACAAGGTATACATCCCCGAAATTGAACCGCGGCCAATTCCGAGAGGCACTGACGATCCAATATTAGCCACGTATGCCGATGTTCATTCGGACGTTAACAATGTCGAGAATGGACTTCCTATTGGTACTCTAGTTAGAGTGATTTACGAGGATGTGGGAAGTCTTTATGGCCCGAGAATCTCTGCGGTAGTGGGCCCACCGGTTCAATTGGCAGGATACGAAAAATCGCAAGGTTTAAGAAAAAGATTTAATAGTAAAAAAGCGATCCCACTTCGGGACGCCATCCCGTCGAGAAAGCTTTCCACCAAAGAGATCGAACTATACTCGGCGCGCCGGGCCGACTTTACAGGAGATACGCCTAACGCCGACAAACTCCGTGCAGAGCTGACACGCTTGGGTTACAAAGAGAAGGGCAATGAGTTGTCGAATGGTGGTGATATCACTGAAGTAATGGCCAGTGTGGGTATACAAGTGTTTAAAAAGATTAAGGAACTAGTACCAAATGTTGAGATCGTCGTGACCGGCGGTAATGATAAATACCACCAAGTCATTAAGTCGGCGGGCATGTACAGCAGCCGACACACTTTCGGTCTAGCCCTAGATTTTGTCTTTGGCGGTGTAGTTGATCGCAAAGCGGCGAAAGCAGCCATACTAAAGATCTTACAGGGATTTAGTGCCTCTAATGGGCCGTTCCGCCTCGTCGATGAGTACTCAAACCTCAGCGCGTCAGCAAATGGTCCACATTTTGATTTTTCCTATAAGGAAGGCACGCAAGGTAAAGAAGCTCAGAAGGAAGCAAAAAAACTACTTAAAGAGGGTAGAATTGAAGGATATCAACTAGATGGCATCACGTAAAAAATTAGCAATTGATCTGAGTCTTCTTTCCCCTACAGACCGACAAGCCTATGATGGCATGTCAGAGCAGGAGAAGGCTGAATTCCTTGGCTTTGGCGAAGGCACCAGGGATGACTTCGATTCTCCTCGTTACATCGCGTTAGAGGAGGAATATCCCATCCAAAAGGGCAATGCCGGAATTGTTCTTGGTCTAGACCGTCCGAACAATATCTTGTCCGGATTTGGAGGCTCAAAAGATACTCACTGTGCTGCCATCGATATTGTGGCAGGTAGACTAGGTTACAGAGCAAAAAGCCGCGACAAGAGAGGCAAGCGCCTTAATGTTGATCCTAACTTTAAACTGGACGCAGCACGGATCTATGTGTCGCAGAAGTCAGATCCTGATTCATACTTCGGGTTGTCTGCTGGGACGGTAGGGAACACCACTCCTGATTCTCCCCGTAGTACCGTGGCTCTTAAGGCCGACACGCTTCGCCTCATCGCGCGTGAGAATATTAAGCTTGTGACTCGAACAGATAAGAAAAACTCACAAGGCGGCGACCTCACAAACGCAACAACAATCGGTTACGGTATTGATCTTATCGCCATGAATGATGATGGTGATATGCAGCCATTGGTAAAGGGAACAAATCTACAACAGTGCTTGATAGAAACGTGTGATGCAGTCCATGACCTCAGAGAGTTATTTAAGAACTTTTTGGAGTATAATCGACAATTCACAAGAGCATTAATGACTCACACTCACAGATCTCCGTTCTACGGGCAACTCACAGCACCAGACTTTGAAATTCTGCTCCCCGCGGGAGTAGAGACTATTGTCAATAACCTCACAAATGTTGAGGCACAATTGATGCTGCACATGCAGAAAGTTAGTGGAATCAAGAGAACATATCTCGAAGTCCCCGGTGGAGCGGAGACAACTACAGACGATAAAGGCTTATTTATATTAAGCAAATATAACAATACGAATTAATTAAGACATGGCTGCCATCATAACAAAAAAATATCTGAGTAAGACTTTCAATGTTCCGTTCTATGAACGCTCTAGTCAGTCTAGCAAAATCAAATTAAAGCTCGACAGAGCTAACGACTTTAGCGAAATCCTCGATAACCCCGACACGAAAAGAATAGCCACAGCTGAATTCATAACGTCATATCTACCAGAGTTTTATTCCTACCTGTATGATGAGGAATATTTTCAGGACTCTGCGGGTGGCGACCTAGATCTGGCAAATGAGATAAAAGAGGCTATAGCGCGCTCGGTTTCACTTGAGACGTTCTACCAAACATCACCTCCCTCCAATAGGACAATCGTTATACTAAGGTCTCTTTATGATTTTGATGCGAAGAGGGAAGAGTTGCTGGCAGACGAAACGATGCCTGACTTCGACGCAAACTTGGCCTTCTTCAACGAACAGCAAGGTATTGAAGGAGAAATTTCAGAAACTACTCTTGTGGTTGGTACACTTGGCCAGCAGAACAATCTGTTGAATAATGGCCTTAAAATGTTTGATACGCAGTATGGTGGATTTGAGGGACAAATAAATATTAATGTTGCTTTTGGACCTCTGCAAGTGCAGGCGACTACCATTCTCAATGTACTTGTGGCTATTTTGTCGGAGCAGACAAAGATTCAGTCCCCTAGCTATAATTTCTCTGAAGCTGATACAATTACAATAGTGTTTGGTAAAAAGCGAGGAAAGCTAGCCGTATCAAGAATAGACTACTTGCTGGTTGAAGACGAGATTGAAAGCCAACCTCTGCGTGTGGGCTATTTCTCGATCATCAAGAACAACAGGTTACTAAAAGACCCGCTAACTCTAGCAATTTTAAGGAACTACCAAAACCTACTGACGTCATTTCAGCTCAATATTGATACACAAAATCCATATTCTTTCTTTGATTTTTTGAATGATGACTCAGTTAGAGATTCACTGGGGCTCGAAGGGGACCTAATAGAGAACTTCCAGCTCCAACCCAAGAAGGACATGACCAACGAGTTGTTGAGAGTGGCCGCAGACCAGGGTCTTATAGACTTTAACAATGTCGATGACTTGGAAAAAGGCTTTAAAGACTACTTTACGTCCGAAGAGTACAGAAAGCTCAAACAGGAGATCGCTGATAATCCAGAGGTTTTCCGAAAAGTCGCCGCCGCACAAGCCGTCAAGGCATTGACAACTGCAGCAGATGTCTCGAATACCATTGCAAACGTTATTGAAGCTGGCCCATTGGGACTAATTCAGAAAAAAAATCCAAAGGTTGCTTACATTATGCGGCAATTTGGGATTGATGAGATCGCAAAAGAAGCATTCTTGTGTTTAACTTTTGGAGCCTCAGCTGCAGCCGTGCGAGTTGGCCGCGCTACGACAAACGCTTTGACCAATGCTGCAGCTTCAATTTATATTCCTCCTGACTTACCCAAGCGATCGCCTATTAGTCTGCCGCCAATCGATTTTAAAAACTTTAAGCCGTTTACAATCTCTGGAGACTTGTGGAAACAGATCGAAAAAGCTCTGATTGACACAGTTCAACAGATTGTTTTAGAAATTATTAAGCAGTTGGCTGACTTGTTGAGGGAGAACTGCCCGACAACATCACCACGATCTACTGACTACGGTCAGAATGATATAACAAGTTTTATTAATGATAATCTCAACCCGCAACTGAATGGATTACCACAGGTTGGAGCGATATCACAGCTTGATCAGTTGTCAGCGAAGAACGGCCTTTCAACCCAACAGACACTGGACTACTTGAGCGCACTTTCAACCATACTGAGTTCAATTGATATTTGCATCTTGTTTATGAATAGAAACGATATATCCCCAGACTTACTGGATAAGATACTGGATTTTAATGCGCAATACTCAGACACGGCAGTTGGTGACCGACTAGATACTGTCACGGATATTATGGGGTTCTTTGAGGATTTGTCCGCAACCGTTGACGTAACAGACCTCTGTAATCAGATTGCCAATGATCTCTACGCCCTAAATCAGGACAATGTTTGCTTGGATCCGGGCCTTTTTGATGATGAGAATATTAGCCAACTTCTTGCGCTGATAGAAGATGGGTTGGTGGTCGATCTTCCTCGCTTATATAATGAATGCCCGGATTCTGAGTTTCTGGACCCAACGATCGGCAAGTCGGTCCCAGAGACGTTTAATGCACTGGCAGAAACAGTACAGCTTCAGTTCATCGCATCGGGCGATTCTGTAAAAGAAATTATGTTGCAGCCAGTACTGAGGAACGAGTCCGGACTACTCGACGGTATCCAGTACGCTGATGAACTTAGGGACATCGACCGCGGAAGTGGCTCTGTCGTAGCTCCGGGCTTTTTAAACAAAATTGTAGAGGTTTTGCAGGAAGTTAAGGATGGTTTTGATGGACTGGAGACTAGACTGGAAGAGTGTGATGTCGATATAGCCCGCGTTCTGGGCACGGACCAGGCCGCGGCCGTTGGCGCTGTCTCCACAATGGCAGGAGCAATTACAACTGCATCTGCAGATCCTAATTTTCAAGCCGCAATTCAGAATGTTATAAACAATATCCAAGGCTTAAGTAATCCCGACTCTACCGGAAACCCAGTTTTTACCTCGTATGTATTTAACCAAAATTTCGTTAGTGCGCTCAGAGACTACATAACTCCGGAATTTACATATGACCCGCAAACACTCCAGACAATCACACAAAGGTTTTACAGCTCGTACCTTGTTTCAGCTGGCCAAGCAGATGAGTACAAGGATTTACAGCTACTGTTTAAGTTTGCAGAAGATCCGGATCTTCCACTTGCACCTTTTTTCAATTCAACGGGACAACACTATCACTATTACACCGACCCTGCCGTCTCCGCGGAAGAGTCGCTGCCCTATGTTATACATCAGGATGACGAATTAATTTCTCTGCTGAATATAGCATCTACAACCCTGCAGAGATTTGATCAAGGCATCGACGCTTTTGAATACGACATAACTGATTTTATACGAATTGACCCTCCATATAGCAATAGCCAACTAAGATATATTAATAGTCATGTATCTACCAACACTTCGACAAACGCCATATCGATCTACCTATCGTTTAATGATCTTGATGATAAAGATGAATATTATGTCTTGGAAGAAGCCAACCTCTTCGTCATGAACCAATATCCTAACGTTGAGTTAAGAAACGTGGTGCCACGCGTTAGGTACCAAAACTATGATATGCAGTATAACGTTCCTACTGGCCCCGAGTTCTATGGATACCAGATTAATGGTCGCCTAGATATAACACTGGACCCTCCACCCCCTGATCCCTCCGAAGGCGACGGCGTCCACGACTTGGTTACTGGACTCTACACTCCAAGCCATATCCACCCTGCACACCTTTCTCTCGGCCCATCGACTCTACAAAGCCCTACACAGGTCGGCTTCTCCACATTGTCGGTTAACCCCATTACTAATACGATAGAAGATTCACCCTTCGGCATAGAACCTTCTGAAACGCTGGGCATGCCAAATTCGCTGTTGCTGACATATCCGGCCAAGCCAGAATCCTACAATGACCCCCAGTTGTTAGCTGACTTTAATCTACAGAGATTTTTTCGTAACAATGCAGAGGACGAAGTCATCGGCGGCGAAAAAACCGCAACCACTTCTGAGATCTCATATAATGACTCCTCGATCAATAGCCTAGGCAATACCGCAAATGCTTTTGTGTACAGGTTTGCAGAGGCCGTGATCAGTGAGCTATCGTCTCCTGCGACAGAAGACGCGTTGGAGGTATATTACAGCGATTTTCCTAGAGCGTACGGCCAGTTAGTTGATAATGCATTTGAATATGTCTTAAACAATGGTATTTTTGATGCAGCAACTCTTCAGTCACTAAACTTTTTCACTCCTACCGAGAATTGTCCCCCTAGCGAACTAGGTGATTTCTTAGACATAAATGGCATTATTGAACAGATGTTGGACGAATATAAAGAAGGCTGTGCTGATCAGATCCCGCTGAGTTCAAAGATCAGGAATGTGATTAAGTTTGGTATGTACCAGCTTTTGGTTCAGATCCACATTGCTGAGGTCATCATCAAAAACATTTTTGTTATGTCGGCCTACAACATCGATAGCCTTTTAGACCGAGATAACTTTGTGTTTGCTTTCATTAGAGGGCAAATATTACAATCATTGTTGGTCTATTTCGACGTCAACGGCCCCGCGGGCAGGATGATGACGCGCATGGACTTGGTTTCATACTTTAACATAAAGACCAAGAGACCGAGTGTTATCTCACAGGGTGGCATTCTCTATCAGGATGGTACGGTCGCAATACCAGACGGCACGGAATTTTCGGTTACCACCGAAGATACCTTTTTTGGCTTCGATGAGATTCTGGACTTTATTATCACAGACAGAATTGAACGTAGTCGTGAGACAATCAACAATGCTCTTCGCAAAGCACTCCCTGATACCAATCAGTTGTCTTTTGATGAATCGCTGCTACGAACACTCCCCGGACTCACAGTCGAGACAGATACGGCTGCTGCTATTAGTCAGATACTGCAAAATCTCGACCAGAGTACACTAACAGCAGAAGTCCTAGGCATTCCGGAAGTGGGACTAATGATGACACTGAGGGTTGAGAACATTTATGAAGGTGGAGAAACAGCCTCACAGGAGGTTCAAGAGACCTATGAAAACCTAACAACTCTGCAGAGAAGCGACCAAGGGCTTGATGCTCTAGAATACGACACGAGTGATTTTACACGAATTGATCCACCGTACAGCAACAGTCAATTGAGATACCTCAATGGCCATGTATCCACCAACGCTTCAACAAATGCCATTTCGGTCTATCTGGGAGTTAATGATATTGATGATAGTGAGTTCACAGTTATGAGCCTTGCCGCCATTAATCTCGCCAGCCAATATCCCAATGCAGAGCTGAGAAATGTGGTGCCCCAAGTTAGATATCAAAACTACAACGTGCAGCTCAACGTCCCCGAGGGCCCTGAGTTCTATGGGTACCAAATTAATGGTCGCTTAGACATAACACAGGAGCAACCAAGTACTAGCGAGACGCTGGAAGAAGCGCTTGGCGACCCGATCGGTTCAAACAGGCACTTCAAAGTCTGGCTTAAGAAAGGAACAGATGTTTATTTGCTGTTGGATCTGGGGTATACACCCGCGGGATCCCCACCACAGCCGATGCCACCCGTCCAAGATGCTGCCGGGAACACACAATATTCAGGGGATCCCTTTTCAACACCACCACCAATTGGAGTCACTTCGTTCACGACCAGCGAAACTGAAACATCTGAAGACCCGGTCCCGTTTGAACCATAGAGAAAGAATAATATGCCGACTTATACACTAGGATCCATTGCCAATCAAGCTATCGATGATATACTCGATGACGCCGGCCTCCCATTGTCCTCAACCAGTAATGGTGGGCCCGGATGGAGCCCCAAGCCAGATGGACTCCTGAGTAATCCTTTGGCTGACGGCAACCTGGGTGACACAAATAGCAATCTCCGGTCCGAGTGGGCAGATGAACTCACGAATATGAATACACTTATTCAAAGAGCAGCAGGCATTTTTGGTAACACTTCCAGTCAGTTAAAATCCGTATATTTCCCAGTGTTATCCTCACCGTATGTTGACTTGAGCAGTATTTTTCAATATAATGATACCAGCGCTTTTGAGGGTTATACCCGCGCGAATGCAGAGCGGTTTTTCTGGAATGAGCTTCTTGGCCCCGAGAGTTATACAGTAAAGAACACAATTTTGCTGTATCACGCCCTCTTCGGCGCCGCAGGCTATAATCCATTTCCAAATCTGGATCCACGTGCCTTCCCCACAGATGGAGTTTTGGGACGATGGTCCCTGTCACGTGTACGAGATCTAATATTCGTTCTTGACCGAGAATTAACCTTAAGAGAAGACTCGCGAGACGCTGCAGCGGCAGCCGAAGAATATATCCTCAACACCACGGGAATTGATTTTACACCAAACGATGTTAGTTTCATTCTTGGCAATGAAGAGTACTCAAGGTTCTTTTCAACCACGTTCGATTCCAATTCAATTTCGTTAATACCATTAATTTACAACTTCTACCTGACAGCACAATATTTCCCAGACCTTAACCGAGCCTTTCAAACTCCCAAAGATAGGGTAATAGATATTTTGCTGTCCACTATAGCAAACGACAATAACTTTAACTCGTCCCCAAATATGACCCGTCCAGCAAGTGCTTTGGCAATTGCGAGCTCAACAGGACAAGACCAGACAACGGCATTTAATTCGTCAGCCCGAGACTTTATTCTCAAGATGCTAATCAAAACACCTATAGATATTCTTAAAGGTATCGTTGAACTAGCAGATCCTCACGTTGCAATCACTAAGGGTATCAAGATTGGCACTGGTAAAGCTTTTAACTCCCTAGCCGAGGTAATGGAGGAGGAGGGTATTGCAGAGGGTGTAAACGAAACTCTTACTGGTCTGGGCCTTAATCCAACCCTCAATGGGGAAGATCTAGCGAAGCTGTTATTGTGTCTGATTGATTATGCTATGCAAGAGGGGATGCGAACCGGCCTCGATGCTATTCAGCCTCCTCCTGGCGATGGGAACCCTGGTGTACCCGAGAACTTCTTCCCTAGGGTGTCTATTGACGGTATTGACTTCACAGGAACGATTTCTGGAATGTTAATGATGCCGCCAAGCCCGCTAGGCATAATTTATCTGCTGTTAGAACTACTTATGAGTGAGATTGACAACCAAAACGAAAATGTTGCAAATGCTAGCGCTGAAAACGCACTAGCAAACGAGTGTAGCGACGACGCTGAGACGGAGGAGGAATAAAGATGGCATCAGGATTATCACCAAAGCTACCGCTTGTGGTTAGCGAGGTGTTTGGCCCCTACGATCTAAACACCAACTTTGAAGATTTAGCCAAGCAAAATTTAAAAATGCTCATCCTGACAATCCCTGGCGAGAGAATAATGGATCTAAGATTCGGTGTCGGCCTCAAAGCGTATTTGTTTGAGCAGAATAACTCGAATACTTACACCACCATAGAGAGCAAAATCCGAGAACAGGTCAGAAGATACTTAAAATATATTCAGATAGACGATATTCGGTTCCAAATTCCAGAACAAAATCCAGACCTGTACCCTCACAACTTGTCAGTCTCTATATCTTTTACTATATTGCCCCTTCAGCTATCAACATTACTGCAAATTGATGTCGATCAACCTATTTAGAGAAACAAACTATGGCCAAAAAACTACAACCGATTGATTATACAAGCCGCGACTTTGATTCCATTCGTAAGGATCTGGAAAACTACGCGAAGCGGTACTACCCCGATACATACAAGGATTTTAATCAAGCATCGTTTGGTTCTTTGATGCTAGACACCGTGTCCTATATCGGTGACATCCTGTCGTTTTACTTAGATTATCAGACAAATGAGTCGTTTCTAGAGACTTCTATCGAGTACAACAATGTCGTTCGCCTCGCACGCCAGATGGGCTTTAAGCTAAACACAAGCCCTTCCTCATATGGTTTACTAACATTTTATATTCAGGTCCCAAGCGACAGTTCAACGGCCGGCCCAAACTTAAGTTATGCGCCCGTCCTTAGAGCTGGCTCAATCTTCTCCTCCACCGGAGGCGGTTTGTATACTCTCATTGAAGATGTAGACTTTGCAGCCTCCACGAATCAAGTTGTGGTGGGAACAGTTGACACCTCGACAGGTAACCCTACCAACTTTGTTATTAGAGCCCAAGGACGCGCCGTCTCCGGCAGAACACTGTTTAAAGAAGCGGAAGTGGGGAACTTCCAGAGGTTTCTTAGAGTCGAGCTGCAGAACAATAGAGTTGCAGAGGTTATTTCAGTTACAGATTCTGAAGGTCATGAATACATTGAGGTCGACCATCTGTCTCAGAACGTTGTTTATAAGGGTGTGCAAAACACCAACACAGCGACTAACTCGACAGTCACGAATATCTTGAAGGCAGTTCCGGTCGCTCGACGCTTTACGGTTGAGCGTGAGGGTGACAAGTGCTTCCTACAGTTTGGATACGGATCAGACTCGGAACTCCTGTCTAATTCGATCACAGATCCAACTAACCTTATTTTGGATCTCAACGGCCGCGACTATACCACCGATATAGATTTTGATCCAACAAAATTAATCAGCACTGACAAGTTTGGTATCGCTCCGTCTAACACGACTTTAAGAATTGGATATAGGGTTAATCTTACAAACGATGTTAACGCTGGTGTTAACTCTATTACAGGTGTGGACCGTCCACTGATACGTTTTACATCCCAGGGATCCCTGTCGCAGACGCTTCGTAACGGGGTAGTCAGTTCGCTGGAGGTTCTTAATGAGGAGCCTTTTGTTGGTGATGTCTCACTGCCATCGTCTGAGGAAATCAAGCAAAGAGTGTTTGGTTTTTATGCAACGCAAAACAGAGCTGTTACGATTCAAGATTATCAGTCTATTTGCTATGGCATGCCAGCCAAGTTTGGGTCTGTTAAAAGAGCTGCTGTGGTTAGAGACTTTGACGAGTTCAGAAGAAACTTAAATATTTATGTTATTTCCCAGGATACAAGCGGAAAACTGCTTGCCGCGAACACAAGTCTCAAAAATAACTTAAGAAATTGGCTCTTACAATATAAGGTTGTAAATGATACAATTGATATTCTGGACGCCGAGGTTGTTAATTTTGGTATCAATTATGTCGCAGCTGTTGATTTAAGTGCTAATCGCTTTACCGTCATTAGTCGTGCGACCGCTGCGTTGAGAGAGTACTTGTTGAAAAATCAATATGAAATTGGCGAGTCTATCCTTATAACTGATTTTTATAAGGTTCTTCAAAAAGTCGAGGGCATCATTGATGTTGTAGATTTAGAGATAGTTGAACGTACTGGCGCATCGTATAGCCAGTCGTCCTTTAGTTTTGAAGGTGCACTGTCAGCTGATGGTCGAAGAATCCAAGCACAAAACAACGCGATCTTCGAACTTAAGTTCCCTAACGTGGATATTAAGGGAGCAATTCAGTAATGGCAATCACAAGATATACAGCAAGCGCTGATAATACTATCACAAATGCCTTCGAAGCGAACCTAGTGTACAGAGGTTCGGGTTCAAACATGGGCTTCGCTGATTCTCTGGAAGTCTTCTCGATCTATGGTCAAGAGTCTGGCTCTAATGGTCAATCGTCTGAATTATCGAGAATTCTGATTGAGTTCCCGGTTGCAACAATTAAGGCTGATAGGACAGCCGGCACAATCCCAGCGTCTGGATCAGTTTCATTCTATCTTAAGATGTACAACGCCGAGCATCCGTTTACGCTGCCTCAAGACTTTAATTTGGTTGTCGCTCCTATTTCACAATCTTGGAATGAGGGCACCGGCCTGGATATGGATAATTATCAGGACCTTGGGTTTTCAAACTGGGGCTCTGCTAGTTCAACGACCGGCTGGACTAATATAGGTGGTGATTATCTATCATCTGATAACTACAACATTAGATTTCAACAAGGTTATGAAGACTTAGAAGTTGACGTCACAACGGTGGTTGAAAACTGGATCCTAGGCGCTGTAGGCGGAAAATATGAGAATTATGGTTTTGGCCTTCGCCTGACTGCTTCTCAGGAAGCTTACTTTTCTTCATCGTTAGGTATAACTTCGGGATCTGTGTTGCAGAACATTAATGGTTCCAAACAGTCCTACTACACCAAAAAGTTCTTCGCTCGGTCTACAGAGTTCTTTTTCAAGCGACCGGTCATTGAGGCCCGGCATGATTCCCGGGTTACAGACGACAGAGAAAATTTCTATTACTCATCATCCCGCGCTGAGGCAGACTTTAATATAAACAATCTTTATATTTATAACTACGTTCGAGGCGGCTTGCGAAATCTTCCAAATGTTGGAACAAGCGATCTGTTGGTTTCTTTCTATTCAAGTTCTTTTGGAACCCCAACCGGTTCTAAATTGGCAATCTCACTTGGCGGTACAACGGCCGCAGCTGCCGATCTGAACACTACGGCGAGTTTTGTGAGCACTGGTATCTATTCATGCTCTGTGGCCCTTACATCGGCCGCTACGGCGCTCCAAGAGATTCATGACGTCTGGCATTCCGGAGGGGTCGAATACTTTACTGGTTCGTTCTATCCCGAGACTCTTCCAAGTTATGACAGTGCCCCAACGTTTAACAGAATTACATCTTGTAAAAACCTCAAGAAATCTTATTCCAAGCAAGACACAGCAAGATTTAGATTTTTTATTCGCGACAAAGACTGGTCCCCGACTCTCTACACAGTCGCAACTGCCAATAATCCAACCGAGATTATTGAAAGTGCATCATATAGTGTGTACAGAGTGATTGATAACACCCCAGCTGTGTCATATGGTACAGGATCTGATTTTAGCACTTATCTATCCTACGATAAGGAAGGAAACTACTTGGACTTAGATATGTCCCTTCTAGAGACTGACTACATGTATGAAATAAGACTTGCATACTATAATGACAGTATAGGAGACTGGCAGGAACAATCACAAACGTTCAAATTTAGAGTTGAAGAATAATTAAAGTATGAGCCTTAAAAAGTATTTTGAGATCACTGAGAATATCAAATCTCTTTCCGGTAAAACGGCGCAAGAAATTGGCTCACAAGTTGAGTCCGCCGCTTACCATGAACAAGATATCATCGAAGAGGAAAGGTTTATTCCAAGAGTGGACTTCTCCGACCCGAAGAATTTTGCTCGTTATGGCTCCGCTGAAGAATACTATGACCAATCAATAAAAAGAGTTTACAACGAGTATCCTTATGATGGTTCGCTGAGAGAAAAGCTAGAGTGGAGAAACCAGTCAACTTATATTGATCTGCATGTATTTGATAATTTATACCCAAGAACAAATGGATATGTAGAAATCTCAGCTAATGGCTGGGGCGCCCGTAGCGCAATGACAGACGGTTATGGTGATCCAGAGGATGACGAATACATTTTCGTAAAGGGCGGCCCAAATACAAATCCAGATGGGATGTCGCCCAAATCAACCCAATTCACGGGCTCAAACTACTATGAGCCATCAAAGAATAGGGCATCAAACCTAGAATTTGATTTGTTAAGCAAGGGTGCATCATTAGAATTCTGGATGAATAAAACAGAATTTATCACTGGATCAACGGAAAAAGAGGTAGTTTTCGATTTGTGGAACGGTGAACCGTCATCATCTGCGGATCATCTTCGATTTAGGCTAGAGCTGTCAGGCGCAACTTCCGGCGCAGACCCATGGCTCCTCACAATACTTTCGGGAACGTTTGGATTCCAGACAGTTTCGATTGCTGCGTCTAATATTACAACTGCGTCTGTTGCAGACAGCAACTGGCACCATTACGCTGTTACTCTCAAGTCCGTCTCGGATGGCGTTGAAACAAGGTTTTATGTTGACGGCAACCTGAATAGGCAGCAAATAATCCCCGACTCTATCAATGATACTGATGGTTCCTCACATCAAGCCTATATTGGTGCTTTGATTGCTCCTCCCTCAGCATCCCTCGCTGTTGCATCCGCCGGTAAACTATCTGCATCTCTTGATGAATTAAGATATTGGAAGACACAGAGAAGCTCCGAAGAAATCGGCCGCTTTTGGTTTACACAAGTGGGCGGTGGGGTTAACACTGACCCTACTCCCTTTACAACAACTGAAGAATCCGCCAACATCGATCTTGGCGTATATTTCAAATTTAATGAGGGAATCACGGGAACTAGCTCAACCGATAGCACAGTGCTGGACTACTCTGGCCGGTTCTCAAATGGCTCTTGGACCGGATATGCCGCAGGTCATAGACAGACAGGATCAGCAATTGTTCTCTCTAATGCTGCTAGCAAAGAGTTCAAAGATCCGATTATTTACGCTTTTCATCCGGATGTTGAGTTTTTGGCAACTGGACTTCAAAGATCTGGCTCGGCGCACGATAACGAGAACAATGCTGCAATTTACAATACGATTCCTTCGTGGATTACCGAAGAGGATACTGAAGGTCCAAAAAACGTTAAGTATCTTACTCAGATTATCTCAAGTTACTTTGATACTCTTCATTTACAGATCGACAGCTTAAACAATCTTAAGAATATAGAATACCCTAGTGGTAGTAACAAGCCGTTACCTTTTGCCGAGAGACTTTTGAACTCGTATGGTTTTGTTGCACCAGAAATCTTCCTAGATTCAGATGTATTGGAAAAGCTCGCTGATAGAAGTGAAGATAAAGTCTACGAGAAGTCACTTCACGATATTAAGAATACAATTTATCAGAATATTTACAACAACTTAAGCTATATCTATAAGTCAAAAGGCACCGAAAAGGCATTTAGAAACCTGATTCGCTGCTTTGGTATTGACGATGAGCTGGTTAAGCTCAATATGTATGCCGATAACATCAAGTACGAGCTGGACAACAACAGAAGAAACATCGTTGTTGCCGATAAATTTGCTAATTTTAACACATCTAACGGTCAAACGGCCGTTATCTACAATTATAAGGATACTACAAACACCAACTCCGTTGGATTTATAACCGCTAGTTCCGACTTAACGAATGGTTACGCATCTACTCTGGAGACCGAGGTACTGTTTCCACTCAAGCTTTCTCGGGATTCCCGGGCATTTGTGGCCACGAACACAATTAGTGCATCACTTTTCGGTACTCACGGCACAGTCTATTCGGGAACAGAGACAACTTGGGATCCACTCGACAGGGTTAACTTCCAAGTATACGCTGTCCGCGATGAAGAATCCTCAACAAATGTTAAGTTTGTATTAACTGGCACCGCCGGCGGATTTGTCCCCTCACTGGAGTCTGATTTATACCAAGACATCTATAATAATACACGCTGGAACCTCTCCGTACGTATCAGGCCAGAGCAATACCCGCTCACAAACCTTGTACACGGGACAGATTCTGACTATGTTGTCGAGCTTCATGGTGTTCAGGCCGAAGCCGGCGAGATCCTACAGGAATTTACTGTCTCTGGAACGGTGACATCACCCCCAGCCGGCTTTGTTACTGGCAGTAAGCGCGTCTATGTCGGTGCACATAGAACAAACTTCACTGGTACTGTGCTGCAATCATCTGATGTTAAGGTTAACTCTTGCCGATATTGGCTCGACTATATTAATGATGAAGCACTTCAGGGCCATGTGCTCGACACCGAGAACTACGGATCGCTGCAGCCACACTTGTATGCGTATGAATTTAAGATGTCAGGCTCCAACATGGATATCTCCAAGTTTGATACGCTTGCATTCAATTGGGAGTTCCTGACAAATACTGGCTCGGATGCCAGTGGGCAATTTATAGTTGACGATCTTAGCTCCGGTTCTACCTCACTGACTAGATTCGGAGAGCTAGGAAATATCCTAAACAAGCAATATACTGCACGAGGTGACTTCTTCAAGGCATCCTCCACAGAGGCCATTGATAAAGACTTTGTTGTTTCCACTAAGTTAAACCTGCCAGAGAATGTGCAGTCGCAAGATATGGTTAGAGTGCTGAATGCTCAAGAGCAAGATGTCTTCACTACCGAATCAAGGCCGATCAATTACTTCTTCGCCTTCGAAAAGAGTATGTATCAGTCCATCTCGGAAGAGATGATCAATTATTTTGCGACCCTAAGAGATCTCCACAACCTGATCGGCGATCCCGTCGAGAAATATAGAACTGACTATAAGCAATTAGCATATATGCGCCGGAAGTTCTTTGAGAAGGTGGGTAATGATGAACTTGACTTTGACAAGTTCTATGAATTCTATAAGTGGTTTGACACCTCTCTGTCTTTAATGCTGGGCCAATTGGTCCCTGCGTCCGCAGACTTTGCAGATACGGTTAGAACGGTGGTTGAAAACCATGTGTTGGAAAGACCTAAGTACCAGCGCAAGTTCCCATTCTTCCAGAGAGAGGGTGGCAATACACTTTTTGCAATTGCCTCATGTTCATATGCTTCTAGTGGAGACGCGGACGGAAGACCGGGCGGACCGTCTCTACCAGCTTCAATGTATTATGTCTTCAACGGGACATCAACAAAACGACAAATTGGTTCGTCAAACTATACTCAAACTAAAAAATGGGAATTCTTGCACGCGCCACTTTCGGGAGCCAATGAGCATCTGCCATGGCAGAGGTACAGACAGGGCACAGGGAGCGTCTCAGACGCCCGCGCAGGAATTCTAGCAGCCGTTGATTCTGGTTATAGACGAATAATGGGGGATGCGGTCAGTATTACCGTCGACGGCGCATCGTCGGTTGCTGGTACCGGGCGACACCCGAGCAATAAACCAAACTTCACGTTTGCTGCAGCTGCCCCATATGGTCCGAACGTCGATCAGCCGACTACCAATATTCCAGTTAACATCATGCTATCCTTTGACACTGATGTCGAACAGCTTATTGATACTCCAGATGTCTTCTTTCCTAACCAAAAGCAGCGCCTTGGATTTGGTCTGAACCCATCGCAAAACCGGAGCGGTTCTGAGGACCTGAAATTTGATGGTAACATGTATGCGCCATTCAGTTTGTATAGCTCGTCCGTCCAAACCGGCTACAATGCGGCTGTCGTTGAAAGTTACACCTCCGGCGTCATAATCACAAACCTGCATAACGACTTCGTTAATGACACAGACACGGGCCTCCAGGGCCCGTTCACAGAGAAGTTTGTTGGTGGCCGTTTCTACCGGCATACAGAACTAAACGCCGGCACTGATACCAGAACAAACAGGGCCGAAGGTTTTCGTCTTCTCCTGGGCCTTGGGTATCCTCCGACTGCTGAGGTACCTGTGGGTGCTTCTGGTGCGCTAGGTATCGTAGCACCAAACTATCCATTTGCCGACTCACCCAGCGACTCCGCGCCTGACGGCTTTTTACCAGCGACACCAACGGCCCAACGCTTCCGCGATGAGACTGCCAAGCGACCGGTTAACCTCAAGAACATTTTGATGTCCACTGCATCGGTCGGCACAAAGCTTTCCGGTACTGTGACACACAACCAAATCGGAAACTATCAGAAGAACTATCAAGTGATCCAGACCGCAGGCCGTACAATTAACGATCTATTTTTTAAAGATCAGTCATTCACTTTTGCACCCAACCCGGAGACAACTGCAACACGAGGGCGCTTCCCACTGGGCACGGCCACAGCCTCAACAGCAAATACTGGAGGGGATATTGATTTCGCTCTTCCAGATAGAACCGGTGTCACAGGATCTAACGAGACAGTATTTGTCAACTTGTTCTCCTCCCCTGGTTCTTACAAGGTATTATCAAGAGGCTACCTCGACCCTGCTCATGAGGAGCTGTCGGTATACAACGCAAGCCCATATCGCAATCGAGGCGTTATTTCTCACGGTATGTCGGGTTCTGCATCTCTCGACATAAGCGAGGTGAATACCATCGCTGTCGTTGATCAAATCAGCAAGAATCGTGGGTTAAACCAGCTGGCAACCCTCCACTGTGGGCCCTTTGGTTCCGATGCTGCGTACGGGTCCGTACCAGCAGCAGGTTATGTAACCGTCCCATCATGGCACAAAACAAATCGAAACAGAAGCCGCCGTCCAGAGTTGTCAGGAACACATACGCTCTTCACGGGTTCGCACTTCGATAACTTGTATGTCCAACATGCTATACCTCAGTCGCTCCAGCAGTATACTTGGGTAACAGCTTCTCTGGGGCAGAATCAGATAATTTACACTAATAATAGGCCAACATATTTCAGTGCCAGTTCACTAGATGAGCTGATCCAGACAGGGTCTTATTCAAACGTAACATTTATCGGCCTGAACACGCGATTGATTGATCCAGTATTTACGACTACACATATTCTTGGTTTCCCATCAAGTTCGAACGCTAGTTCCTCTTATATCAATGCTGACTTCTTCCCCGGCGCTCCGCTGGACAATGAAGCTGATTTGCTTAATGTGTTAACCACTATGCGGAATGGAGCTTTCGGCTACCCAACTTGGAAGCAGATCCGTGCTGGAGAGACTAAAGTCGCTCGCTCGCTGGTAAAGAATAATCAAATTGGATACCTGCCAATGCCAGAAAGGCTGCCATCTGGTCCAAGACGCACACAACCAGTTCAGGGTTTGCGACCAAGCACGTTTGTGGATCTTACAGAGTCACCAATTTCAATCAATTCTTCACCAATTATCTTCGCACTGGAAGATAACACGGCGAACTCTGATCCTTCGAACAATATGATCGCTACCGTTCCATTCAGAAACCAGATTGATTACTTCTCGCACAATGAGTTGAACAACTTCTATAACTTGAAATCTGACCCTAATATTCTAAACTCATATAATACAATTCTTGATTTTACATTGAGCAGTAGTTTGAGTGTGGTGATATCGTATACAGAAAGTCTATATCCGTCCAATATCAATATGTTTGATGATCGAGTAAGAAGAAGGACCACATTCACCATTGATGATATTTGGAATGACAACGCCACACTACGTCGAACACTTAGTCGCGAGATAGGTATCAACCCCGATGGTCCTGTTACCATCAGCGGCCGCACCAATTCACAGGATGTACTTGTTGCTAGCGCATCGATTTTCCCATTGGATGCGCGCTTAGATTTTACTACTCAATTAGCCACAATCCCCTCCGGCACTTTGACAATCACCGGCTTTGCCGATAGTAAACAAACTGGTGAACTTCAGAATGGCTATAACAGATACACCACACAAAGGAGAGCCGATAACGTAGCAGTCAAACCTATGATGGTTAAGGCCGCCGCGCTTTATAATGCCCGTGTCCCGGCCGGCTCAGGTAGCTCCTATACCGCCGCTATACAAGATGTTTATGCTGGTGACGCTTTGTGGGAAGCGGCCGAACAGTCAGGAAAGTCACCACATCAATCGTATACCACCTATGCAGAAAGAATTGCATTGGCAGGGAAAGACCATTCTATCATACCAGAATTCCGAATAAGTGAATTGATGGAGACATATCTTAATACTGAATCAGGTGATTTCTTAGCGAAAGTTGACAATGTATTTAATTTGACTGGCGCCACAATTAACGATAGCTCAAAAGACAATTTCTATAAGACATATACGAACTCTGACTTCCTTAAATACTTCTCGGTTATTGACGATGACCTAAATGACCAGCGCTCCGGGGACCTCAAGATTAAGAGGGATAAAGTATCGCTACGATGCAATGTAATTTCTAAATTCTTGCCGTATAAGGGCTTTTACCCCGCGGAAAGAACTATTGAACTCGCGACAATTCTGTCTCAATCATATGGTGAATACATTGAAATCGCTGGCACAGGAGTTGATACCGCTCGTTCCATGACGTTGAGAGCTTTCCTAGAGCCACTGGTCGCCCCAGGAATCCTGTTTAACACAGTTAAAAGCGGTATTGCAGTGAGTAATTACGTTATGACTAATACAGGCAGTAACGCTGATACAGTGCGCACAGGACTTGCTGCCCCAATCTGCAGCGGGACAATCACTCAGTTACCTGAAGGTGCAGTCAGATATAAAGAGCTGCTGAATCCAAAAAGCAATAATCCTGATCTTGGCGAAAACCTTGGTTACCTAATTCAAAAACTACCGTTTGAAACATTACAGCGCCCATTGGCATTCATGGATACTGGTCGCCTTTCTGGTTCTGGAGCGTTTTATGACACTGGCATTTCGACAGGTTCTGATGCACTTCCAAACTTCGGCCTAGGCGCTATTGAAGGCACAGATTATATTAAGATCAACAACGGTAAGAAGCTTTACGAATTGGCCATCGATAACTTTTTGTGTGAAACCACTAACTTCTTTATGGATGGACTAGCACACTTCCGCTCCAATCGAGAGGATCAATTTACCACTGTGGTGAGCGGGACCTCATATAGGATGCGAATTGACATGTTCCGCACACTGGACGCTGATCTACGCGTCGACCGGTCGGCCTTTGATCTCTACGGCCGCGAGTCTGCATTCGGATATCCGCTTGGACAGGGTGCTGCCAACAGTACCGCACAGTCTGCATCCTTTAATCATGTTGTTCCACCTTATTATCATGGTCGGGGCACGGTCGACTATGTCTTTACAGCAACAGGTTCAGGGCGCCCAACACTAGACGACATCCTCGCAAATACAGCGGTTACTTTCGCCACAGAATATCCACACGATGTCATCGATGAGGTAACGGTGAACGTTGGAGATTCAGTAAATCTAACAGATTTCTTCACAGAGGTACCAGAAAATACGGTTGAACAAAAGAAGGTATGGCTCATACAGTCTAAATTTGAGACGCCTGTCCTAAACTTTGCTAACGTATCATATACACAACCAGCTGCGAGTAGTGTCCCTACGGGTCTCTCAAGTTCTGCAGATATTAAGATCAACGGCATGTGGCACCAGTACGGTACAGCCCCAACAGCAGGCAACGAAGGTATCTTTATGAAGGTTCGCGAAGGCGCAGCTTCAGCTGGCTTTGAATCGTTGGCAGACATCGTTGGTTTTCAAACTGGTAAGCCAGTAAGAATTGGTCAACCAAAAGAAGCAAATTTGCTTGAAGAAGCGGTGATTGCAATTCCGTTCAAGACCGTTAATAACCGTAGAAAATTCTTTCCAGTCGACTTGGAGGTGCGAGATCTCGACAACCTTACAGCACTCATGCAGAAATATATCTTCCCACCACGATTTGATTTTGTTATCAACGCTACGGTGGACCCAATTCTTATGTATGGTTTTGAATTCTCCCAATCAGTTAGCAGCAAGGATATTACTGACATGTGGCAGAATTTACCACCAACCATCGGCGAAAAGTTTGAAAAGAAAGAAGTGATTATTGACGACCAACAAGTTCTTGATCTGCTCATCAACAACTCCGAGGATATTCAATGGCTTGTTTTTAAGGTCAAAAAACGTGGCGCCAAGTCGTTCAACAAGTTCAGAAGGTCTCTAGTTACAAGCGACACCAGTGCGCTCCCAGATGAAGTTGGTAATTACTCTTACAATTGGCCGTACGATTATTTCTCATTGGTGGAGCTAGTTCATCTAGACGAAACCATGCAGTACGCGTCACAGGATCTTATGGATGACAACGACTAATGGAATTTTTCAACAAAAAAGAAGAAGTTCTTGAGATTAAACTCACCAACTATGGTAAAGACCGCCTCGCCGCCGGGCAGCTAAACCCAACATATTATGCATTCTTTGATGACGATGTGTTGTATGATGTTAGTGGCTCTGGATTTCAGGAAACCCAAAATAGCGCAGAGGGTAGAATTCAAAGTGACACTCCCAAGATAAGAGTGATTCCCACCCGCGAAGGAGCTGAGACAAGAGTAGGAAGATTTGTTGATCAAGTGTCATCTTCTTTTAATGGAACAATCGGCGGTCATACATCAGACCCGGCAGACTACGTGGAGATATTTCAACAACAACCGTACGGTGACAAGGGCAAGCTCGATGCATACCCACTTGGAAGGTCGTCTTTAAATAAGGAATATGCCCCAGCGTGGCAGTTGGAGCTGCTTTCAAACCCTACGGCGTCAGTTGCTAGCCGCACACTAAATGAGGATGATTTTATTCAACCCATCCCACAAATTGATATAACTATTGATTATGAAACTTTTTATGAGACGGGAGAGTTAACACTTGAGTCAATAACACAACACCTTGACGGAACCAATATATTCCTTTCTTTAAAAGATAATTATCTAATGTTAGAATTAAAAGAGGACAACACACCATTTGAAAAGGAAAACTTTGAGTTTGAAGTATTTCTCTCAGGTACCAACGGCGAATACACTCAGTTAAGTTTTGCACCAAAAAGCGATATTGAGTTTATTGCTCCGACAATCAACAACATAGAATACTATATGAACATTGTAACAGACGGAGATATTCCAACCGAAGTTCTTGAAGAACTAAATATTAATGAAGATGCAGTCCGTATAAACGTGGATAGAGTTAAACTGAATAGAGATCTGTATTCAACGAACAATGAGGAGCCTTGTTAATGACAATTTCTCTCGGCCCATATGAAAGGCCAATCCCTTTCGTAAGTATTCAAGACATTAGGTTTGATGTGAACGAACAAGGGCAATATATAGTTGAGCTAGGTGTGGCAAACGAAAAGGTGATTGAAAACGGTTCAACCCCCCACGAGACTAGTTTTGGTAACTTTATATACTTCTCCGACAATAAATCAGAAATTGATTCTTTAAGTAGTTCCCAGGCAGCACTGCTTGGGGCCCTCAAATCGGAAGCTAAGAACTGCTTTAACCTGCGGCCGACCGTTGACCAATTTACCTTAAAAGCCACAGCAGAAAAAAGCAACCACATATACAGCTATTTGAATAGAAAACGCTTTGTTTTGCAAAGTGTACCGCAGCTTTTTGTTCTTGTTTGTTCTTATGTTGAGACAAATAACGCATTTGTTATTGGTAATGTTGCAAAAGAAACCATTATCACCAATAATGTGACCCCGATTGATGCAACAGTCTACAGTTTAGATGAAACAGTGGAGACATATGGAGCTAAGAACACGGTATGGCCGGGCTCTGTACACCTTCACAACAATCAATACATGGCCGGTAATACACATGTTAATAAGCAACACCCGGACTTGACACCCAGGACCGTTCTTAATGTTCGACTAAAGGATCTGCGGGTCATAAAAGCTGCAAACTCTTTAAACTATGAGTTCGAAAAGACCAAGGCACCGTATTTTTCTCCAGTAACTTTATCACGCCGACCTTCTGGAAACATCAATGGCTCGTTTACGTTTAATCGACAGGCGTTTTCTGAGAATGTTAGTAAGTACGGCGGCCTTATTAAGAACGATGAGACATTACTAGCAGCTGTCAACATTAAAGATGTCGTGATTTATCAAAAGATATCCGGTAGAGACATCGGCAGTAATGCCTTAACTACAGGCAAATCAACAAAATGTGGACTAGAAGAATCAAACACAATGAGAAGGGTGGCAGATTTAAATAATAATTGTTCTATTGTAACTAATACCACTGAGGATGGGTCTTTGTTAGAGGTCTTTTTTGTTGATGACACCACGACAGAGGTAAATTCCGGCGCCGCAGGGTACAAAGCTGAGGTGACCCTAGAAGACAGAACAGACGAAATACTACAAGACTTAATTTCCAGAATCAACACACAGATGGACAAGATCAATAACGTCCTACAAATTGAAGATAGCTTGGCTGTCTATGACGCAGCCGTTGTTGAATATCTCACAGCAGTTACAACTATCTTTGGTTCTGAACCATTTTCGGTGTTTTCGCAAAAGTTTTGGAGGAAGAATCTGCTCGCCCTAGTTAACAAGTTTAATCCAAATTACGATCAAGACAAACAGCTGTTTATCAAAACTATCAATGATTTTGTTGCCAAGTTGCAGTCGGCCCGAAGCAAAGAGGCACAAAAGACGGATGTATTCAATGTTAACTCCGCAATATATATCTCTAAGAAAGAGAGTGTCCTCACTGCAAGAAAAACCTTCGTTAACAAGTATGCTTTCACAGGTACCAGGGACTTTGGCTTAAACATCATTGATAGCGAAGTTGAGATTTCAAGCGTATCGGTACCTACAATTACTTTTAATAATTATCGATCGCGCGCCAACCGAGAGGTGCAAAAGTATGAAATTGTTAACACTCAAGCAGCCGCGTTGAATCCGGTGGGATTCCTATCAGCTCAATCAATTAATTTTACCCCAAATCCCATGCGTGTTAGCATGGATCAATTAAACACTCCCACAGCAAAGGCATTGCCGCTAATACAAAGCAACACACAACAAAGAAGAGTGTTGGACGTAAATAAACAGGAAAAGCCAACAACCACAACAAGAAACGTTCTAAATTCATTAAACGTTAGTGTTGAGCGCGCTAGCGTCCCACTTCGGCAGCTTACAAATGGCCCGACTAGACAAATGGCCAGAGAGATAATAGACTCGGCCGAGTTCTTGTCAGAGACCTCTGATTTCGTTTATGAAGACAAAACCAATATTCCAACTTCCGGTTCTAAAGGCTCAAACATCGCCGAAGCCAAAGCACCAAGTGTGTTACAGGCGCCTTTGGTGCAAGCATTCATTGACCGAAGTGTGACGTCATTTAACAGGGTTACAAAGATTGTTGAATCAGAGGCCCTTCAAGGATCTCCGGCCCTCCAGAAGTTAAACGAAGACTCGACCGTGATTGCATCGGGATCTGCACTGTCAAACGCCATTAACTTTAACTCTGTTGTCCAAGTGCAATTCTTAGACACTTATAATACTAAGGAAGGGATAACCAAACAAAATTGGAGTTTATTGACGACTGAAATATTTGACGCTCGCAGCGCCCGGCAGCAGCCCATAGTATGCAAAATGGTTAAGGTTTCTAGTGCTTTAGGTACCCCCGACGTTTTAAATCTTGAGCCAATGTCTAGTATGTTTGTTATTGGCACGCCACAGAGCCTTGACACTTCGGCGCCACCCCCTCAAACAGTCGCTCGCGTTCGACAGACCTTAATAAACCAATCACCGAATGTTGATCTAGACAATGTTAATATCCTATACTCTAAAAATGTACCAGCTAAAACAATCTCGACATCAAGCATAACTTCAGCAGAACCGCGCAATCAAGCACGCCAAGTTCCTATTCAAGATAATCCGGCCGCGCGGCTACTTAGTAACAGGACATCCCGTACGTTAGGTTATTGATAAATGCAAGACGATAGCTATAAAGATAGATTACTAATTGTTGACCAGAGCTTGGTTGGAATTAAGAACAGAGGTGTGGTAACGAACAACGCCAGCGTTATCGGAAACCCAGTAAATTTCCACCCAATGTTTAGAGACAATTGGGGGACATCTGACCCCTTGCGAGGACTGCTAGGTTCGTATTATACACAATATCTGAGTACAGCCGGCCCAACTCTATATAACTATGCGTCTGCTTTGAATACCCTAAGGGTCGGCGGCAGTGTGAATGCTTACGATCAAGATCAGGGCCCCAACGGCATCGGTGCACTGAGACACCAACTGGAGGGAAACAACAACGGTACGAATATTGTTTTTCAGCCTCAATTTTTACCGAACGATACGGATCTGTTGATGCACTATGCTCCGCTTACATGGGATCAATATCCGGCCGTGGACAGTGCACAGGGCAATGGCGCACAGTGGTTCACAGATAACTTAGTTGATTATATAGGAGATTTTGATTTATCAACCCCTCCGGTAACAGTTACCGATTTAATCAACGGAAACCAGTATAGCTTTGAGGGCGTTCTCAATATGCTAAACTTTGAGAACAAAACTTTCCTTGACCACACATCTAGACATTTCTTACTAACCAAATCCAAAACAATTAGGGAAAGATCTGGTGTCTTAACAACAATTGAACCAGCCTATAACTTCTACATTAACTCGAATCCAGATTATGAGGATGTCATCGCCGACCCTAGAGTAAAAGAACACATGATTCCAAACTCTTATTACTTGCTGTTAGAATTAAGAAACACTGCCTCTACTCCACTGGCCCCATATCATATTCCTGCCGTACAATTTGGCGGAACGTACAGTACATTCCCAGCGATTGTTCGCGCGCTAACCCCTGATGGTCCGGTGCCTTGGTTTGAAACTTCGGTTACCGGTATCTCTGAAACAAATATTGGAGTTTACTATAATCTATATTCCGATGGATGGACAACTGCTATTGAGAGCATGGATGAGACAACTAGTGATCAGATCAAAACACTTAACGGGGACCTGGCCGTTGTTCGATCGGATCTCCCAGTACTAGACCCAGAATCTCTCGATCTTAGCAAGATTCCATTCTACAACAAGATTGTAATTGGCGACGACGACGACTCAACGCAAACCGGAGCGTCGTTGTTGGCCGCCCTGGCCACTAATCCATCAACAGTAGACTTCATCGACATACTGCAGGCAGCTGCCGTCTTTAGTTACTACATACAAGCTTTCTTGCCGGCACAGAATTTCGCTACGAGGTATAAGCGACTTAACGATGTTAATGACTTATCGGACTTTACATATGATTCCGCGGATATTACATTGCCGCTTCTTTTGGATTTGGGAGATATTCTTACGAACGGGTTGCCCAATGTGACAGAGTTTGTAAAGTTTTCTCAAAACAAAACAGGTCCATCCGGAATCCTCTCACAAATACCAGTTAAATTCTTGCGAGATTACTTCGGAAAAGACTTACAAACTCTTAATGCTAATCCTGGCGACCTTGCAGTGTCTATGGTTCACGCCATGACCACCATTTTCCCCAATGGTCTCCCCGGTCCTTTGGTTAGCACTTTTAAGCGAACTCTAGAGGAAATATTTAATAATAAGATTTGTCATACAGAGACATTGATGTACGTTGTCGAGAAGTATAGAATCGACGGCGATAACGAAGAGTTGGTCCAAAGATTCTTTATTTCTCCTAGAATTGACAAGCCTCCCATTACCGGACCGCTCCCGACATACTATGATTCTCAGATTAAATATGGTGCCAAATATCGATATGATATCAAGAAAATGGTTATTGTGTTCGGAAGCGAGTACACATACCCAAGGAGAAGCCTCATATTCCCAGGCCAAACAACAGTGATCAAGGGGATAACAAACCAGATGTCCATTAAGATTATCCTGGCGCCATACGCAATGGGTAGCCATGGCCTCGAAGTCATAATGAAAGATAAGCCGCCTGTCTCACCAAACATATCATTCTATCCCGTAAAGGGCAACGATAGAAATATTAAGATCTTGCTAAATGCTAACACGGGCGACTACGAAGATCGCCCCGTACAGATCCAAGACGATGATTCAACATACTTTGAGGAGCAGTACTTTGCTCAAACCGAACTTAACAAATCATTTGATGAAATTACTTCGGACGGCCTCAAGATAACATTCAAGTCAGATGACCCAGTAAACAAGTATCAGTTGTTTAGAATTAGCAACATGCCTACCTCGTATCGCGATTTTAGTAACGAATTCATCGAAATTGATCCGGATGTGGGTATCCCCGGATATTATCAAGATACTATCGCGCCAAACAATAAATATTACTACTGTGCTAGATCAGTGGATGTTCATGATAATGTTTCTAACCCAACATATATTTTTGAAATAGAAATGATAAACAATGAGGGTCAAATATTCTTAACACAACAGATATTTACTTTTGAGAAAGTAAAGCCGACATATAGCATGACCGGCCGAAGGTTTATTTATGTTGAGCCAAGTTTTAATCAGGTCGCCCTCGAATCACCTCCTGCAGCCCCGGGAGATATGCAAAATCCACCACCGGACAACCTTCTGGGCGCCTCAACAAACGAGAAATCTTGTTGGGAGAATACTTTCAAGATTAGGGCTACGAGCAAAAAGACAGGCAAAAAGTTGGACCTAAATATAACTTTTAAAAATTCAGGGGTTATAAATCCAAGCTAATAAGCAAAATTAAAACTATTTAAAGGAAGAGGATAACAATATGGGTTTCTTAGACAATTCTGGCGACATTATTTTGGACGCTGTACTTACCGACCTAGGCAGAAAGAGATTAGCCGAAGGAAGCGGTAGATTTAACATCTCAAAGTTCGCTTTGGGCGACGACGAGATTGACTACGGTCTTTACGATAAAACACACGCAAGTGGTTCTGCATACTACGATCTTAACATTCTGCAGACACCAGTCTTAGAATCGTTCACAAACAAGGTGTCCAGTATGAAGTCGCGATGTCTGTCATACTCCAGAAACGACCTGCTTTATTTACCTGTAATTCTTGCAAATACAACAGCCGGCGGACAGCCATTCTTTAGTGGCTTGAGTTCCTATATCGTTTTGGTTGACCAGACCACGGTGGATACAGTTTCTTCCCAAGGCCAGAAGGCGCTGGCCAGCGGGGTTCTTAATGGATTTAGGCCACCACAAGGTGCAAACTTTATCGAAGCCGATCAGGGCCTTGACACCACAGAGCTTTCCAACGAGGTGAGTCTGGCTTCAGAAGATGACACCCTAGTGGAGACGCAGTACTTTGTTCAGATCGATAATCGCCTAGGCCGGCTCCGTTCAGCATTTGGTGAGGGATCGTTTAGTCCGTCCTCTATTGATGATGATAGCATTGCAACGTACATCTTTAGTCGCAGTGACGATACTAGGGTTGTTACTGATCTTGGTACCGGTGCAGCATCGATCCTAAGAGGGCCAAGAGGATCCAGAATTCAGCTTAAGGTTCAGTCATCGCTTGATTTAAAAACAAGCGCTTTCTTGTTCGAACAGCTAGGCTCCAATGGAGTCACGGCGATCGGGCGTCTTGCTGCAGCAAACTACAAGTTTATTGATTCGACCGTTCGAATTACTGGCGTCTCGACGGGATATACATTGGATGTTCCAGTTAGATTTGTGAAGCAAAACTAGTTAAGTAAAAGGATATAATAATGGCAACTTCATTTAAAGCGTTAGAAAGCGGACGAGACTCCGTAGTAACAAGGAACCTCTTGCATGAGGCAATTCCGATCACGGGATCCATCGTCTCGGGCACATACGCCAACGAGAACATCAAAGAGTTTTCGCACGGAATGTTCCAGTCGGTCTACGACTATCCTTTCCTTAGTTCTTCGGCTAACCACATTGTTGATCTAACTGTAGGTTACTCGGCAGTGTCTGGACTTTCGGGCACTGAATACCCAGCTGCAGCCCAGCAAGCTAAGAAAATTAACATTTATAATCAAATGGCCCAAGTTCTTGTCGGCTATAACGAAAATGGCGCCATCCGCCGCTTTGACGAAGACGGAGATCTTACGGGTGGTACTAAGATCGACGAAGCTTACTTCTTTAACTTTACACGCCTCCTGACAAAGGATGAGATTAAAAAGGGCTCCTTTAACCTCACACTGGGTGTTAGCGCCTCGTTTACTACTCCATTCGGTACTGGTACCGGGTCGATCACTCTTAGAGACTATAGTGGTTCTAGCGGCTACAAGGTAAATTCCCCCGCCGGCGAGTATGGAATTCTGTATGCTACAGGTAACTTACTCCACGGTGGTGATGCTACTCCTGACGAAAATGGTAATGTTCCAGCAGGTCTGCTTTACTATCAGGCCGGCATTGCTGTTGTTACGGCTTCAGTCTTCCAGGGCCTACTTGGAATTAACGCACAGGTAAACAGGGCCACCGAGATTGCAGATGCAGTTCTCACTGGCTCTTCGATTAACCTCAACGCAGACGGTATTCGACACAGAATTGAAAACATCTCGTTTAACAACACGACAGAATTGAACTCGACAGTTTACTTCTGCCGCGTGAACAACACTGATTTCAACTACTCCGCAAACCCAACATATCTTTCGAGCAGTAAGATGGTGGTTAAAACAAACTCACGGGATCTTCCAGTATCCTATGTAACAGCTGTTGGTCTCTATTCACCTGATAATGAGTTGCTTGCGGTTGCTAAATTGTCGGAGCCTTTGAGAAAAGATCCAAGCGCTGAATTTACAATTCGTGTGAGACTAGACTACTAAAGTGAAGATGCGGTCATGTTATGCCTTACTACAAGTTTAAACGGAATGAAGTATACAACAATACTTTAGTAACCTATCCAAGTATTAAATTTGTAGTTTACTCTGGCTCAGCATACTACAATAACACTCCAAACATTTCTGGCGCTCTTGCTAACCCGATCAGACTAACTGATGGTGGAAACATATCTCTATATGAAATCAATGTTGATAGAGTCCAGGCGGATACTGGCAAAGATATAGGCCAAGTCGATGATTTAGGAATCATCTATCCCTTTGCTATTAAGAATGGTTCGCGAATAAACTTCAGAACCGAGACGTCCGCTAATTGGAGTGCAGCCGACTACGGTACTGTTATCACGGGCGCCCTATATCCGTATACATCTAGCATAGACAAAGAATTTTATGACACAACCACTGCGCGTGTTGGTGTCGTGTCGGATCTGGACGGCGGCTATGTGTCCCATCTTCGGGCCCTGAAAAACACGATCAACCACTATGGATACATTAGTCCACAATTTGAGTACTCCTCTTCGATGCTACAGAGAGACTTTGACTCGACACAGGTTGGACTTCTCAGTATTCCAACGGTGTTTTATGGCTCGGCGATTAAAAAGGGCTCAATAAACCTTGAGTATTATTATACCGGTACCTTGATCGCAAGGGCACAGGACAAAAACCAAGACGGTGTACTGTATTCGACATATGGCGAGGACCTGGGAAGCCCAATTGGCCTCGCTCTTTATAACGAGGGTTTCCTTATCTTGACAGGTACGACAGCACTAAATACGAGTGTTGACGCGTACAAGCCTGCCAATGATAACCCAAAATGGATTTATTATGCTCAGTCGATCTCGGGCTCCGTCACAGCACCGAATTCTGCATACGTTATGGAGATAAGCGGAACAACAGAGACACAGACCCTCACACTGTTTGCTACTGCTCAAAAGGGTGAACTTAATCACTCAAATAATCCAACGTACGTTACTTACAATACAGACAACTACGCTGCTAGCAGTTCACAAGCTTATCTTGAATTGTCTAATCGTTCAATTAAAAATATTGTCAGCTCTTCGTACCCAGACCCCACAGGGTCTTTTGAGAAAACAACGTATATTTCGAAAGTTGGTGTTTACGACGATGACATGAATCTTATCGGCATTGTTAAAGTTGCAACACCGATCAAGAAGACCACTGAGCGAGATTTCACGTTTAAAATCAAGCTCGATATCTGATATCCTCTTTATATGATTTTAGGAATTGATGTTTCAACCAGTATTACTGGCTATACCGTATTGGACCATAAAGGGAAGATAGTTGAGTGTGGCCACGTTGATCTCCGCAAGGAGAAGAACTTCTTCGGAAAGGCTCGACTTGTACAGGAATCATTAACTCATATAACAGCATATCCTGACATTGAAGCAGTGTACATTGAGCAACCCTTTGTATTTTTTAAGTCTGGCGGCTCGTCCGCAGCTACCATGGCAGTATTGCAGAAATTCAACGGCGTTGTTTCGTGGATATGTTATAATTTATTTTCTTTGGAGCCGAAATATTTGAAGGCTCAAGAGGCTCGCAAGCTCTGCGACATCAAGGTTCCACGTGGCCAAAAGGCAAAAAAAGTTGTTATGAACTTTATGCTTGACAAGGTACCCGACTTTGCTATAGAATACACTAGACAAGGTAATCCCCGCCCGGGCTATGCAGACCGGGCAGACAGTTACGTTGTAGCAAAGGCAGGGCTGACACGTGAAAACCAAAAAACTCAAAATATTAGCTAACGTCCTTGGACCAGCATATAAATCCAATAATGAGTTTCTATTTAGGTGCCCTTATTGCAACCATCATAAGCGTAAGTTTTCTGTCAATGTGGATAAAGGCTACTACAAGTGCTGGGTATGTGACACGCGTGGTAAAAATATCTATCGTGTTATTCGGCGCTTTGGTAGCAGTCATGATAAAGCACAGTGGCGAGAATTTACGGATACTGTGGACTTCGACAAGTTCGAAGATCTATTCGCTGAAAAAGTAGAAGAGAAGCAAGTAGTCGAAATGCCAGAGGGGTTTGTATCCCTGGCCAATAAAGATATACCGCCCACAGGCTTCGCAGCCCGCAATTATTTGCGTAAGCGAGGAATCGACAAGAAAGACATTGTATGGTGGAAAATGGGCTACTGCGCCACCGGAGAGTACGAGGGCCGAGTCATTGTCCCCTCATTCGATGAGGACGGTGATTTAACCTATTTTGTGTCCCGAGCATATGATGGCAAAGCATATCCAAAGTATAAAAACCCACCAACTAGCCGCAATATTGTATTCAATAATTTATTTGTAGATTGGAGTTCCGACATTGTTTTGGTTGAAGGTGTATTCGATGCAATTGTTGCAGGCCGAAACTCGGTTCCGCTCCTTGGGTCTACACTAAATCAGAATTCTGTCCTGCTTCAGAACATAGTCAAAGAAGATGCCGGCGTTTACATCGCACTGGACCCCGACGCAAAGACGAAAGAGCTTGAGATTATAAAGACATTACTCGATTTTGACATTGAGGTCTGGAAGGTTAATATCGGTGACAGTGAAGATGTTGGCTCGATGGATAAGCAGCAATTTCAGAAATGTCTGGAAAGTGCGACCCTTATCACTCCAGACAACTATTTATTGTTGACACTTGCGATGTCACTGTAACAGGGATACAAAATGAAAATCACCAAACAAAGACTAAAAGAGATTATCAAGGAAGAGCTATCTACATTTGAGGAAGCTTTTGATGCCGACTGGCAGAATGAGGAAGATAAAGAAGAAGCGCACCGCGCCGGCGAAGCAGACGGCGCCGCCGGAAGAGCGTCGACTCCTCCCCACGGCGCGGCCGCGGACGTCTATAAGAAGGCCTATAGTAACGCTTTCAATCGTACAGCCGGCGCGCGCGTCGTAAAAAGCCGCCAGGGACTGAAACGCCGAGCTAGCGATCTCGCGCGACAAAAGAAACTAGTTAAACGAACATCCCCAAACCAAATGAAAATCACCAAACAAAGACTAAAAGAGATTATTAAGGCAGAACTCACAGCAGAGGGTTCACGCGAAGATATGATGATGCCAGCACTTTCGCAGGCTGACTTCGATGCAGCCATGGCAACCGACGAACCACGACATGAAGGCGGCACTCCGATGGAGCGCCTGCTAAACAAACTTTTGATCGTTTCAAACATTGGCGTTGGAGAAGGCGGAGCCGCTGCAGCAAGGAAGCTCGGTTTGGGCGACGACGAAGAAGTCATAGCTTATCTGGACGACCTGTTGGGTAACCAGATGTATAAGGAATCCGGACTGGAGGAAGCAGCCCCTTGGGACAAGGAAGCTCTTAAGAGGAGCTACCCCGGTGACGGCAATGCGCATGCAGTAATAGATAGAGAACATGATTATGGTACGGAACGCCATAAGGTTGTGGACAAGCTCCGACGAGTCGGCGGTGATCCCAGCAAAAGTCCGTACGGCAGCAGTCGATAATGAAGATCTCCAAAACCAGATTGTTAGAAATCATTCAAGAGGTCATAGGAGACTATGAGTTCGGCACAGGAACAGTGATAGCCCCTCGCGGCCGGAAAACCACGAAGATCAATGTTCCTTTAGATAAGACCGTGCGCACTCGTAAGCGTACACCCCCCGCAGATCAGTCTAAGCGCATCACACCGCCTCTTCCTGGCGAAGAGCAAGAGATCGGATCCCGAGAGACGCTCCGCACCGGACATTGGTATGTGGGCAGTGATATGGGCGTTGATAAGGTTTCAAAAGCTGATGCTAAGACTCCAGAAGAAGCATTGGCTGCAGTTGAAACTGCCGGCCGCGTCAATGTGTACGACGGTAGCCCCGTTGATAACCCGAAGCCAGTGCTCTCTAAATAATAAAAATATTATAGGATAACCAAAAACATGAAGATTTCAAAAGCAAAACTACGACAGATCATCAAGGAAGAAATATCGAGTATTATGGGAGAGGCTTCATACTCCGGCATTCACAAGACATCGCCCGACTTATCTCCCGAAACCCGTGAAGTTATTGAGAAAGCATATGAGTTGGTTGCCAAAGCCGACATGCCCGGAGCTAGGTCGGCGCTTATGGACCGCATAGCTGCATTGGACAACTGGGAGCCCGAGTCGTTAGAGGATCCAGAAATTATGGCTTTATGGAATGCCTTCGAGAAACTAGGGTTTAAGCCTAGAGATATATATGGCGAACCCGGGTATTGAGAGAGCAATAAAAGTCAAAATAACACTTGACACCACCTACACATCCTGTATACTAGTAACATAGATTAGGGGATAACTACGTGTATAGAATCGCACACCTTGCGGACACGCATATAAAAAACTTAAAATTTCATTACGAGTACAAGAAGGTATTCGAACAACTTTACGATATCCTTCGTAAAGAGAAAGTGGACTACATTGTCCACTGCGGCGACATCGCCCATACCAAGACACAGATTTCACCAGAGTTCGTTGAGCTTTGCTCCGACTTCTTTGCAAATCTAGCGAAAATCGCACCAACCTACATCATCTTGGGCAACCACGACGGCAACCTAAAGAACAGTACCCGTCAGGACGCGCTGTCGCCCATTGTGAAGGCTCTGGACCTACCAGACCTACATCTACTCAAGAACGCAGGTGAAACCGTCCTAGAGCCCGATCTCGCGCTCAACGTGCTATCCGTGTTTGACGAGGACAACTGGGTTGCGCCTAGTGACAACTCGCGCATTAATGTTGCTCTGTATCATGGCGCAATCGGTGGCGTGTCTACAGACGTTGGTTGGGTGATGGATCATGGCGACCATAACATTGGTGTCTTCGCTGGTCACGACTTTGCAATGCTCGGAGACATCCATAAGACAAACCAGATTCTGGACACAGAAGGCCGCGTACGCTATTGTGGCTCCACGGTCCAACAGAACCACGGAGAGACCAACGACAAGGGGTTCTTGATTTGGGACATCGAAGATAAGAATAGTTTCACAGTTAAACACCATGTTCTTCTGAACCCCAAGCCGTTCATGACTATTGAACTTACGCCGAAGGGCCGGATGCCAAAGGGCACTAAGATGCCGCCGGGCGCACGCTTGCGTCTAGTAAGTAACAACAATCTACCCCTTGACGTTATGCGTAAAGCCGTTGAGGTAGCAAAGCATCGGTTTAAGCCTGAGAGTATCTCTTTCCTTAATCGAGCAGCTGGCGAACGAGGTACTGTCGAGATTGGTTCTGGATTCAAGGTGGAGAATCTCCGTGATAAGGGAGTGCAGGAAAATCTGATCCGCGAGTACCTGAAGGACTACGAACCTACCGAAGAAATGTTAGAACGCGTATATAATCTTAATCGCAAGTATAACTCCAAGATCGAGGAAACTGAAGAAGTGGCTCGCAATGTCAACTGGAATATTAACAAGTTTGAGTGGGACAATCTCTTCAATTATGGAGAGGGCAACAGCGTAGATTTCAACAGTCTAAACGGAATCGTCGGTATCTTTGGCAAGAACTACTCAGGTAAATCCAGTATTATTGATGGTATATTGTACACGATGTTCAACACTACATCTAAGAACGAACGTAAGAATTATAATATTATCAATCAAAATAAAAAGGATTGTATGGGCCGTGTTGAGTTGCAAGTCGGCGATAAGACCTATACCATCGAACGTACGTCAGAAAAGTATACAAAGAAACTCAAGGGTGAGGTTACCAACGAGGCCCGCACGTTCTTGAATTTCACTGGATTGGATCCGGTGATGGAGGAAGAGACAAGCCTTAATGGCACAACTCGTAACGAAACTGATGCACATATTCGTAAGCGTTTTGGTACGGTGGAGGACTTCTTACTCACTTCAATGTCCAGTCAGCTGGATAGTTTAGCTTTCATTAAGGAAGGGTCAACTCGCCGAAAAGAAATCCTAGCTAAGTTCCTAGATTTAGATATCTTTGAGAAAAAGTTTAGACTGGCTCATGAGGATAGTCGTGACCTGAAGGCCGTCATTAGACGGTCGGGAGACGTAAGTTATAAAATTGATATCGCAGTTGCAGAAGTAGAGGTTGAAGAGGCGTCAAAAAACCTAGAGGTGGATAAGAAAACGCATGACGATCTTCGACAAAAGCTTACCAGCCTAGTAAACCAGAGCATGGATCTTACGAACCAGATCGAATCAATACCCGCTGAACGACTAGACATTAAGAATCTCTTAGAGACGCGAGTATCTGTAGAGAGAAAGGTCTCGGACACTGTAGCTAACATATCAGAGCTTAAGCAGGAAAACGATGCGTATGAGGTGAAGCTTAAGGATTATGATGATTTCTTGACCACCATAGATATTGAAGATCTTCTAGCCCAAAAGAAAGAGTATGATGACAACAGACAGAAGTACGAGGACACAATTCACAAAGCTCGTCTCATGGACAACGATTATAAGGGAATGTCAAAAAAGCTCCAGTTGCTTGATGAAGTCCCTTGTGGAGATCAGTATACTCAGTGTCAATTTATAAAAGATGCCCATACGGCCTCAGCAAACTTACCAGCGCTTGAAGTTGAGATAGTTGAGAAGATCCAAGAAGCGAAAGACTACAAGACACGTACAGTATCAGTAAACTCATCTGAGATGATAGAAGTTATTGACCGGTATAATAATACAATAATTCAGAAGAATAATATCGAGATCGAAAAAAGAGATAACAAAGTTTCCATAGAAAGACTGTACGCTAAGATTAAGAATTATCGTAATAGCCTTAATGAGACGAATGAGAAGATTGATTTGTATGAAGAAAAGAAAGATTTAATCAAAAACATTGAAAATCTGATTGAATCCCGCGGCAGGGTGGAAGCTGATATTAAGACAACAGAGGCTGAAATCAACGATATCGAGCTAGCAATTAGCCTCCATCATAGGACACTCGGGTCGATGGAACAGAAGGTCTCCAGTCTGCAACAAAAAATGGAAGAGATGGCCGAGATCCGAGAGGAGTATGCAGCATATGATTTGTTTATGCGTTGTACGCACACTAATGGTATTGCATATGACATCATCAAAAAGCGTCTTCCGGTTATTAATGGAGAGATAGCAAAGGTGCTGGCCAATATTGTCGACTTTGATGTATTCTTTCAAGAAGATGGCCGTAAGCTTAACGTGCTTCTCAAACACCCATCGCACGAGCCCCGACCCATTGAGATGGGCTCAGGCGCCGAGAAGACAGTCGCAGCCATGGCAATCCGTTTGGCACTTCTATCAGTGTCGTCGCTTCCCAAGGGAAATGTCTTTATTCTTGACGAACCCGGAACTGCCTTAGATGCTGACAATATGGAAGGCTTTATCCGCATCTTGCAGTTAATTAAGATGTACTTCAAGACAGTTATTCTTATTTCGCATGTGGATTCGCTTAAAGACATCGTAGATGTTGAGATTACGATTGATAAGAAAGACGGTTTTGCGCGAGTAAGTCAGTAAATACACTTTGGGGAAGCACTGCTAGCTGGACTCAAATTGTAAAACTAAGAGAGATGGACTATACATCCCAGTCGTAAACCTGTTTGAAGTATTGCTTCATAATTTCTTCCTTCTGCACCTCGTCAGAAATATACCATACCCAGGTAAATAAGCCCCCGATTGAAGTTATCCTACCCAGCGTGAGTTTAATATCCTCTTCAATCCAAGCAATTTGTTTTTCGTTTATGTCACCGGGGGATATACCCAAGTCTATCGCAATAGAGTAGATTGTATACCAATTGTCACGTTCATAGGCTTCTTTGGCTTTCTTAAATAATTTTGTTTTTTTGTTAACTTCTAGAGGCCCAACTCCGGCCGCGATTAATTTATCCGGATGAGTTACATTTGCAATTCTGCGATAGAGTTTTTTGATAACACCCTGTTTATCCTCGACATCCATCTCATCGATCTCCTCGGGATTGAGATATCGCTCTTCTCCAGTGATTCCATCTATAAAGGTTTCTTTGTTCACGGCCCCCACAGCACAGCTGGTGTCTTCCTCAATCTCTTGTTCTGCTTTTTCTTTATCTTTTTGTGCCTCTTCAAGGAGCCTTTTAGCCTTCTCGTCATTTAATAATTTTACATGTCGCTTCCAGTGTCTCTTTTGAAGTCTTGACATGTTGTTAATTTTCTCTATAAAAGATTTGTTGAAACCCATTTTAGCTTCATGAACCAGTTCTTCATGGTATTCCAAGTCGGCATGTACAAAGTCAGCTTTCTTTAGCATTTTCTTGAATTTAAGCTCGGTGCGCTTAGACATAATATGTGTTGAACCTATTTATAGTGGGAGAAATGATATGACTGATCGACAGAGACATATACTAGATAGAGGACTAGAGAAGCTAGTGTCCAGAAAGTTACTGGCCTGGGGAACCGCGACAGCACTACTATTATTTGCTGATTTGGCTTCAAGCGACTGGGTGATTATTACTACAGTTTATATTGGTGGCCAGACTGTTATTGACGCCGTGGCTAAACTGAAAGGGTATGGAAGGTGAAAGCTAAACTAATTGCAAAAAAAGCATGGTTGCTAGCTAAGAAGTTTTGGTGGGCCCTCGTCCTGGGCCTATTGGTTTTAGTGGCCGGCCTGATAAGCTGGGGTACTCGAAACGCCGGCCTGTTGGTTAAGGCGATTGATTTGCTCGATGCAAAAAAAGACCAACATGACGCCGAGCTAGAAACTATTTCACATATACATAACACAGAGGTAGCGGAAAAGAACCTTCGTCTGCAAGAGCACCTTAAAAGAAAAGAGGAGCTAAAGAGAAAGTTTGAAGAAAGAGGAGACAGTCTCGACAAAGCAAAAGAAGCAGAGCTTAAAAAGATGGTGGACGAAGGGTATAATGACCCAGAGAAGTTAGCAAAACAAATTGCTGACGCCTTTGGACTGTAATATGATTAAAAGAACAATAACATTATACCTAGCACTATTCATGGTTGTGGGCACCCCAATTGCTTCTGCGCAAGCTGTTGATGAAACAGATGTCAGATTGCCTGACTACACAATACTACCGATTGAGGCTGGTGATATTGTGCCGTTTGATGGGGTTCTGCTATCACTGGATGCCGCGGCAAAAATTATCAATGAGCAAAGGTTCGAAGATGCTGAATGTGGTCTTCGCTTGGAGTACGAACTACAAGTACAAAAAGAGAACTATGAAATTCAGCTTGATTATAAAGATATAGAAATTGCTGCCTGGAAAGATAAGCACGAATCAATGATGATTCTGAGGGCTACTGAGGTTGACCGCCTAACAAAATTAGTTATGAGTCAGCCCCCTGACAAAGCGCCATTTATGGTTGGACTTGGCTTTGGTATCGGCACACTTACTTCGTTGGGGATCTTCGCACTGTCAACGGAGATAGTACGTGAGTAAAGATCAGGACTATATAGTGAAACTTGAAAAGGCCATTTCGCAGAAGTATGGCGAGGAGGCAACGTATAATCCTAAACGCTTTTGGGATGAGGATAAGGAAAAAGAATACATCCAACAGTCTCAGGAAGAGCAGCGTAAATTTGCAAAACTTGCCGAATCTCAAGACAAAGTTGAAGCAGATGGTTTTTTAATAAACAAAAAACTACTTAATAGAGATAATAATAGGACTTGTCCTGTTTGTCAAAAATATTCTTTTCATCCACGCGATGATTTGTATATGAACAAGTTCGAAGCTTGCTTCAACTGTTACATACAATATATCGAAGATCGAGAAGACCGATGGACAGACGGGTGGAGACCGAACAGGGAACAATAAAAAATGGCATCAGTATACGACATTGTACAAGGAATCAACCAAGCAGCTGCAAACGCCTATGACGGAGCGCACGACGCGACCCTTCAGGCTGATGGCAAGGCCCGCACAGCAGGTCTTGAAAGAGAAGACGGACATTATATTCATGACCGACGAGTGATGGATGGCTTCGGTGTCAAGTTCCACGGTCCTATCCTGCGTATTACTTATCAAGCAGAATCAAGACTAAAAGAAGTTAAAGACAAAGGCTTTGAAGGTGAGATCGAGCAGCGTCTGCAAGACATTGTTAGTTTCCTGAAGAAAGAATACAAAGTCGTCACCGGTAACACACTAGCCTTAACAAAGGAAGGTGAGCCACACATTTTGGTGCAGCGTATCTCTAACTACCGCACCGATGTCCAGGCTCACTGTGATTACCGCATTGGCGGCCTGACGGACGTTGATGAAGTAAACGGCGGATCTGAGAAGGACCGCCTCGACAGCGCAATCAGAGATTTTCTTGCACTAGGGAGAGACGCCAAAAAGCCTTCAAATGTGAAGATCTAATATGGCAGCTCTTACAAAGCAAGAGATATTAAAAGAGATTGTTAAAGCCGGCAAAGATCCGGTTTACTTTACAACAAACTATTGTCGCATCTCACACCCGCAGAGAGGCCTGATCCCTTTCAAAGCGTATGACTATCAGCAGGATCTGTTAAAAGACTTCCGCGATTATCGTTTCAATATCATTCTAAAAGCCCGGCAGCTGGGCATATCAACTATCAGCGCAGCTTATGTTGCGTGGTTAATGTTATTCCACAAAGACAAGAACATTCTTGTGGTGGCCACTAAACTACAGACAGCCACTAACCTTGTCAAAAAAGTAAAAGCAATCATTAAGAATCTGCCAAAGTGGATGCAGATTTCAGATATTGCTGTAGACAATAGAACCTCGTTTGAATTAAGCAACGGATCTCAGATTAAGGGCTCTTCAACCTCTGGAGACGCTGGTCGTTCGGAAGCTCTATCGCTCCTTATCATCGATGAGGCTGCTCACGTGGAACGCTTAGATGAACTCTGGACTGCTCTCTATCCTACTCTATCTACTGGTGGACGCTGTATCGCGCTCTCTACCCCTAATGGTGTGGGAAACTGGTTTCATCAAAACTGTGTTGAGGCCGAAGCCGGCACCAACGATTTTCATATGACCACTTTGATGTGGGATGCACACCCAGACCGTGACAAGAAATGGTTTGAAAAAGAGACGCGCAACATGTCCAGGCGACAAATTGCACAGGAGCTTGAGTGTAACTTCAATGTCTCGGGTGAGACTGTCATACATCCTGAAGATATTCAGTGGTACTTAGAAAAGACGACCTCCCCAGAATATCGCACTGGGTTTGATAGAAACTATTGGATTTGGAAACAATACAATCCAGAAAACCATTATTTAATTGTTGCCGACGTTGCTCGTGGCGATGGTAAGGACAACAGTGCGTTTCATATATTGGAGCTTACTACATTAGAACAAGTGGCCGAATATGTTGGCAAACCAACACCTGACGACTTTGCGGACATTCTTTCCAATGTAGCAGCTGAATACGGTAATCCTATGTTAGTAATAGAAAACAACAATATAGGTTATGCAGTACTTAAAAAATTGATAGATAAAGGGTATCCTAACCTATACTATGCAACCAAGAATGACCACCGGTATGTGGACCCGATGACAGCACAATGGCAGTCAAATGTAATCCCAGGTTTTACTACCTCTTCAAAAACAAGGCCGCTGATCGTAGCTAAAATGGAAGAGTTTATGAGAAATAAACTAATTACGATTAACTCCAATCGTTTGTTGTCGGAGATGAAAACATTTATTTGGCATCATGGGCGACCACAGGCGATGAGAAGTTACAACGATGATTTAACTATGTCATTTGCTATTGGTTGTTGGGTGAGGGATACAGTGATTGTAGAAAGTCAAAGAAACGTAGAGTATAGTAAGTCGTTTGTATCGGCTATTAGTACTGCGAAAACAAGCATTTCTACGACCATCCCTGGTATGCTGGGTCATAGGATGACCAAGGAAACCGAAAGAATCGAAGAAGCAAAAGAATTTAATCAAGAATATTTTGGGTTAATAAAAGGCTAGGATAGAACATGGCTAAAAGCAAAAATAATACAAGAAACCCGGCATCTCCGCTGTTTAAGCGATTGACCAGAATTTTATCGGGCCCGATCGTAAACTACCGCACACAAGTTGCCAGACAAGAGCGAAGAGCAGACCTCGATAAATATCGCTATAAATTCCGCTCGATGTCCGGACAGGAGTTTAAGAGGCATGATTCCAACATGTCCCAAAACTATAACCTGTTTACATCAGCAGCTTTCCGCAACCAGAATCGAGCAGAAAGATATATTGACTTTGAGCAGATGGAGTACATGCCAGAGATAGCATCGGCGCTGGATATCTATGCTGACGAGATGACCACTTCAAACGAGTATGATCGCTTGTTAAACATTGATTGTCTTAATCATGAAATCAAAACCATTCTAGAGTCGCTGTTTTATGATGTTTTGAATATTGAGTTTAACTGCTTCGGCTGGGCTCGATCAATGTGCAAGTACGGAGACTTCTTTCTATATATGGACATTGATGAGAGGATTGGTATTACCTCCGTTATTGGTATGCCAAACAATGAAGTCGAGCGCCTGGAAGGCCAGGATCAGACCAATCCAAACTATGTTCAATATCAGTGGAACGGCGCCGGCATGAGCTTCGAGAACTGGCAGGTTGCACACTTCCGCATTCTGGGCAACGATAAATACAGTCCATACGGAACATCCGTGCTTGACCCTGCTCGACGTATCTGGCGCCAGCTTACACTGCTTGAGGATGCGATGATCGCCTATCGTGTTGTCCGCGCTCCAGAGCGCCGAGTGTTTAAGATTGATGTGGGTAACATTCCACCACAGGATATCCCACAGTATATGGAGAAGGTAAAGTCGGAGATGAAGCGTAACTCTCTAGTTAACGCCAACACTGGTCGTGTTGACCTGCGATACAACCCGCTCTCTCTTGAAGAAGACTACTTCATCCCAATGCGCGGTGGTGTCGGATCAGAGATTAAATCACTCCCGGGCGCCAAGTCTTTGGACGATATTGAGGATGTTAAGTATCTTCGCGACAAACTATTTGCAGCGATTAAGATCCCGCAGGCATATCTTACAAACCTTGAAGGCGGCTCTGAAGATAAGACTACCCTGGCGCAAAAAGACATTCGTTTCGCCAGAACGATCCACAGGCTGCAGAGATCAGTCGTTTCTGAGCTAGAAAAGATGGCTATTGTACATCTTTATACACTTGGGTTCCGCGGCCAAGATCTTTTGGGATTCAAAATTACCTTGAATAACCCTTCCCGCCTTGCTGAATTGCAGCAGCTTGAGTACATGAAAACTAAGTTCGAGACTGCTGTGTCTGTTCCCGAGGGTACGTTCAGCAAACGCTGGGTTGCTTCTAACATTCTTGGGATGTCTGACTCTGAGTTCCTTCGCAATCAACGCGAAACTTTCTATGATCGAAAGTACCAGCAAGCTCTAGAGGGAGTTGTTGATGATGGCTTTGACGTAGGGGAAGAAGGCGCCGCAGGTCTGGGTGGCGACCTTGGAGGAGACCTTGGAGGAGACCTTGGAGGAGACCTCGACGCGGAGATCGATAACCTAGGTATGGAAGATCCTGCTACGGGCCCCGAGGATGCCGCAGATGATGTTCTCCTAACCACTCCGGGTCGTCGGGAGGATTTAGAAGAAGCACCAACCCTACAGCAAGGCACACCTTATGAGAAGAGGCCGTTCAAGCGGAGTAAGGGAAGTGCCACTCGTCATTCCCAGGGCCCCGCCAAGCGAGAATTGAACCGTCAGGTCCGCGGGCCAGAGTTCAGCACATCCAGAAAACTCAAAGGTCATGGCGCCGGGGCTGTTAGTGTACGTGACTTGAAATCACTTGTCGGTCTGGAAGAGAATAACAAACCTACTTATACTAGAAATGAGCAGGTTCTCTTTGAAAATACAACTAAAGTTCGTATGTTAGTTGAGCAGATGGAATCAAAAGGGGAAAAGAAAGATGAAGCATAATAAAAAAAGAAACACAGCTTTTATTTATGAGACTCTTACGAGAGAACTAACCAAGGCTATCGTTGATAAAAATGATGAGAGAAAGGCGACGGTTCTTTCGATCATTAAGGAAAGCTTTTCCGGCGAGTCTATTTTGGCTTGCGAACTTTCTCTATATAAGACTCTTCTTGATACAAAGAATATTCAACAAAAACTCGCTGAAAGAATGCTCCAAGAAACAAAGAATGCCCACTCACAGCTAAATCCATTAAGTGTATTTGAAGCGCAGTCCGAAGTGATCGCATCAATTAATAAGCAACTTGGGCAAGACGTATGGTCTAATTTCGTTCCCAACTTCAAGTCGCTTGCATCTGTTAACGCGATCTTTAATACCAAGACTTCACTGAAGAGTAAAGTCCTATTCGAACAGTCCATCGTAGATTCGATGAGTGCTCAGACTTCTCTTACATCGACCAACAAGATGGAGTCTTTAGACAACCTGACTTACAATTCATTTATCAAAAAGTTTAATAACAAGTATACAACTCTTCTTAAAGAACAGAAAGACTTGTTAAACCAGTATATCACCAGTTTTGCTGATGACGGTTTCGAGTTGCGTATTTACTTGAACGAAGAACTAGGAAGACTTAAGAGTCTAATTGGTAATGCAACCGAAAGTGCCACCGAGCCTCTTATTACACAAAGGCTTGAGGAAATTACAGAGTACCTTGAGGGATTTCGCAAGCGTGAATTCTCGGACATCGATCTGAATAAGATACTTAAAACACAAGAGCTTGTAGAGGAACTTACAGCAAATGATTAATATTACGATCGGCGGGCCACAAGCAACTGTAGAACTTAAAGCCCGTAGGGCCCTTGATGGATCTTTGTTAATCATGGATCACAATAAGATCGATATAGCTGTAATGCCAGCGCAGATGAAGATTACAACTATGCCTAAGTCAAACACATCTGAAGACGTTTATCCCTATCAGGACCGTTTGTTGGAATTGTTAGCGGATAAGGGCATTATTGACCGATCATCAATTCGTGGCGGCAACGTGTTCCGTTCATTGGAGGGTAAAGTCTTCGAGAACGATGAAATCAACTCACTGCAGGCCGCAACATACGTGATAGCAGAGTTTGTTCGCCTTGAGGCAGAACACGAACAAATCGCCGACGAGTACGAGAAAGAGCTTGAGAACATGTACACGCACCCGACTGATCGTGATTCGACCGAGTACGGCGAAGTACCACAGTATGCTGAGAAGGGATCCCAGCGCCCGGGCTATTACTACCATCCCCTACGCAATCGGTATTAAACCATGAGTGAAATGAAACTCATAATGGAGAGGTGGGATGCTTATTTACTTAAGGAAGACCCAGCTAACATTAGAACCATAGGCGAGTTACATGGCTACTTCGCCGAAAAAGAACCCGGGAAGTTAAAAAAGCTTGCTGCCAAGTATGGAGGCATTACAGCCAAAGTGCTAGGCATGGGCGCCGGCGCAGCAATCGATGTGGCCACCGGAGGCGCCTCGGGCGGTTCGGGCACTAAAATCGGCGGCGCAATCGGCGCTGCAGCCGGCTCACAAATTTCCGAAAAAGTAGTGGAAGCTCTTTTAGTAGCCGCTGTTACATCTTTCGCTAACATTGAAGATGGATCCTACCCGACCGGCACCGCTGCTTCGTATTTCGATTTAGAAGATCATTTAACAATGTTTATGAGGCACCTTCAAACTCAAGGGGCAGATATTGTAAAGCCATCTGTTCCCGAAATAGAAGTCTTCAAAAAGATGAAAGAAAGAATTGAAAATGAAGTCCGCTCCGGCATTGATCCGGACACCACAATAGCCGCCTTACTCGGGGATGTTACATCTCAAGTAGTTATGGATCAAGAGCTAAAATCAGGCGAACATTCAGGAAAGGTTAAAGTAGAGCCTGTAACATAAAAATATTATGGAA
>UEXM01000106.1_pt1 | contig 91108 bp, 78 predicted proteins | sample 1796661 | NCBI WGS metagenome assembly UEXM01 (sample SAMEA4772469, study PRJEB27181) | metagenome | reverse complement strand
AGCCAATTTAACGGCTTGGAGTTTATAAGCCAGGGTATAACGGTCGTAATTTCTCTTTCTTGTCTGCCCCACACTGCACCTCTCTTATGAACAGAAAACTCTGTCCAAAAAAGTGGTTACAGATCAGCTGGTTTGGAGCGCAGCGGAAAACCAGTCCGACAACATGCGCTTGTTAGCTGTGAACTGGCACATAACTTAAAAGCTCCGAGCCTACAAAATAGTTACCGTAGTATTCACCTGCTCGATCTTCCGGGTACTTCTCAAAATCTATGTACGGCGCGTGACAGTGAGCACACCTGAACGGATTCAGGTAATTGAAAACACTACCATCAGGTGCTTTCCGTAATTCGCCTTCCAATTTTAATAGTGCATCTTTATTTGGGTCTGATAGCGCGGCCGGACTACCTTCAATTTGGTCACTCACGGTAATCGTATATTTACCGGAACTTGAGTAAAAGTACCCAGAGTTGCTAAACCCAGCATGATATGACTGTATTAAGAATGATTTATGGCAACTATCACATATGCAAGAAAGGATTGTGTTGCCAGGAGTAACCGTGCCATTAAAATGCAGCCCTCTTTTAAACAGGCCGCGGCCTACAAAAATGCTTGTATCAGTGCTTGAGCCACTTAGGAAGAATGGCTGCATGCGTATGCCAACAGCCTTGCCTTGCTTGAAGGCATTTTCATCAAATTGTTTTGAGTCAGTAATTACGCAGTCTGCTTGACATGCCAGATTAGGATGGACTCTCACAGAAAAATGAAACCAGCCAGAATTGCTGCCAAGATCATGGCGGGTTTTAAGGCCTTCTGAATCAATAAACTCTATGGCGCTACCGGCCTCACATTTCACGGATGGACTTTTTTCGACTGGCAGCTCTCCCTTGGTAATGGAGCAAACCTCTTCGCCGTTCACCAGAACCGTTAATAATGGAGTTTCCTTTTTCTTGAACAGTTTGAACATCTCTATCCTTTACAGCTAACGCCGCGCTCTGCGGCAAATTTGGAGCGCAGCGGAAAATTTGTCCGACAGCAGCGCTTTGTTAGGCATGTTGCTCATTATCGCTCTCTAAGTCCAATTTCATAATTTCTTCGAAAAGAAAGTGCATTCCTAATAAAAGTTGATCGAATTCAGAAGCGTAGTCCCCTTCATCAATATTTAGCTTTGACATAGTCTTTTCGTATTCCGTACCTTTTCTATGTGCTACACCAGTTGATCTAACAGACTGAACTCCTTTCAATAGACTGGATAGAGCCGAAAAATGCGGGGATTCTAACTTTTCAAGAAGATTTTTCATTAATGATATTGATTTAGTCGATTTGTCAGTTACTCCGAGGTAATTTCTAAGAGACTTAACGTTTATTGAGTCTATCGTGATTTTTGTAAGAGCAAGTACTTGAGCGTCAAATTCCGACTGTTCATTACTTAGCATTGATCGCAACGATTCATAGAAATGCTCATCCTTAGTAGAAAGAGGCAAGAAAAGATACCAGCCGTATTTTTTGTACCAATATGCTTGGATGTCTTTTAACTTTTGTTTAAATCTGTGCTCTGGATTTTCAGCATCGTAGAAATTTCCCAAAAAACTCCGCTCAAAGTTTGTTCTACTAATTTTTCTTCCGTCGGGTATCAAATTAAAGCTTTTCCAATAAACTTGTTCTTTACTTGGCAAGTCCCTGCCTAAATCGCCCAAAAATACTGACACATGATTTGGTGAATTATTATCAAACCTCAAACTCCACGCACCAGTCCTATATAAATGCCCATCTGTGATTTCATAATCAGAGGAACTGTAGTATTTCTGCATAACTTCTTTACGAAAAAATACTGGAGTTAGGTAATGAGGAGCATCAGGATTAGCGCCGAAATAATTAGCCAGCAGATCAGGGTCACACGAAAACATTTCGGGATCATCAATATCGCCACCAATAATGAAATCCTGATACACCTTCTCTTGCTCAAATGGCCATACACCACACTTTTCAACGGATTCACATCGAATTAGCTTTTTTCCTAAGATCCTCGAAAAAGATGTGTATCCATCTGAATATGAATCTCCGGAATAGATTGTGTAGGTAAGCGATTCACCATTTACGTCGTCAGAAAAGCCTGTTCTCTTCTCGTAATGCCGAGTCATTTCAAAATATAGAAGCAGGTTCATCTGGCGTGCGGCCATAAATGAACGTAAGTATCTTTTTCGGATTTTTACTTCATTTCGTTCCACTTTTATCACTTCAACTTCATCACCGACTTCATCAAAGCTAAGAAAAGAGCCAGTTTTGTTGTCATGATATAGGTTGTGAAACAGGCGAAACTCTTCAAGAATTTCTATGTAGTCTTCCTTTCTTCCATGAAAATCTCGAACTAGAATTGGTCTCAAAAAATCATCATCTGAATTAGTGTAGTAAGTCGTAACTTCTTCACCATCTTGATATGACGTACAAAAACCCGGTCCCCCACTGCCTATCATCAAATCCCAGCCAGGTTGCTTTATTGCTTGTTCCGTTTTTTCTTGACTAACAAGGGCGCAATACATTCCACCATCATGATCAGTATTGTTAATTGGCTCGCGCTTATAGACTGTAACCCAAAGCTCTTCGCCGTGCTTGTTGGCTAAAAAGTCGATAAAGTCTTCAAAAGGATTATTTGACATACTTAAAAGTTATTTCCTTTATCGCCGACAGCGGCGCTGTTGTTAGGCATTTTCTGGTCTCTTAGCCCAGGATGCGTTTTCGAAGTAACCGAGCTCCTTTTGTATTCCAGTTACTTGTTCTTCGAAATCATCATTCCATTCTGGGATGTCTACATAAACAATATCATGAGAGTACCCAACCTCTGACGGACCCAACTTATCTCTTGATATGCCAACTACAATTTTGACATCTGGAAGGCGACCTCTTACAACCAAGCACCTTAAGCCTAGCTCTTGAGCCCTGGCTTCTCGATCACTGCTTGGTCCTAGATGGAATACAAATGCCGTGTTTTTGTGCGCCAAAACTACTCTTGCAGCAATTTTTAACTCAGGTTTCTGTAAAAACTCAGAAAAGGCATCGACTAGATTTGCTCTGTGGCCACGCGGCTGGAGAGCCATTTGAACAAGAGCCAGCTGATTGTCAGTGACCTGATTTGTGCCGTATTCAAACATTCCGTCAGTAAGCAGATCGCCCACAAAATGCTCGATCAACTTGTCCCAAAAATATGAATCCTTATAGGACTCTTGGATCGCTTTGTAGTCATCAGAGTCTATGAACCCTCGAAAAACCGTATCATCAATTATTAGTAAATCAGCTTCTTCGTAAGGGAACGAATGATTGTTTAATAAATAGATTGCCAATAAGTCTTCAATGCCACCGCCGCTGAAAACTATATTGGCTCTGTTTATTAGAGCCTCAATTTCGGAAAGAAAACCAACGAAGTCCGTGATCGTATCTAGAAGGCCAAAAATTGCTCCAAGGCTAAACTCATCGCAAACATGTACGACTCCATAACCTAGATCTCCAGACTTTGTGAGTATTCTTCGCTGAGCCCCAAGTGATACAGATACACGATGTACGACTCGATCCTCTTTTGGTGGCAATTCGACCTTTCTGCCATCGTGCCTGGTGAACTCAACAGAAGATTCTAGCCATCGTTCAGCGCCCCATATTTGAGAAGCCGATTTATCTATTGCTGCTTTAGTCCACCTCTTCCAGCCCGCTTCATCATCTGTATCTTTGTACTTAATATCCTTCACTGAAATAATAACGATATGGTTTCCGCAGACAATTAAGCAATCACAAAGCTCTTTTCCTTTCTTCCCAATTGGATTTGGATGAGTCCAAAGATTAAGAAAAGCTCTCTCACTCATAGAGTTCACAAATTTTTCTGACTCATTCAATCCCTCGGACATGCAATCCTCTCTGCGTGATGCCTAACAGCGTATTAGTTAGAACGTTCCGCATAACTCGGCTCCTCATAACTCTGAAACCAAGGAGCGTCGTCCCGAGGAAAATCCTGCCATAACAACAGGTTAAGATGCTATAGCCAATCTCTTACACGGAGTTATGCGGAACGTTCCTCATAACTCTGTACCCCGACCGTCAAACCCTTTTTTTATTTTTCCCATATACATCAATAAGATAGCCATGATTCAAGCATCATGATTTCGGAATAAACACTGCTTCCGTTGAAAAAGGGCAGGGCAACTGCACTATACTATACTGTCATTTTGAACAGTAAGGAGTTGTCATGGATGACATCCCTCGCTCTCTTCCTGCAAAGCCAGTAAAGCTGATGGACCAGTTCCGGTTTTGGCTCAGGCAAAACCAGTACAGCTATCGTACAGAACAGACCTATGTACTCTGGGTGGTTCGATACATCCGCTATAACCAACTGCGCCATCCTTCTACCATGGGGGCCAAGGAAATACAGGCATTCCTGTCCTATATGTCTGTCCAGCGGCATTGCAGCCCCTCAACTCAGAAAATTGTTCTGAATGCTTTGAATTGTTTCTATCGTCGATTTTTGCAGCAAGATTATGGTGAATTGAATTTTCGCCAATCCAAGCGTAAACCCCGCATCCCTGCCGTTTTTTCTGAGCAGGAAGCCCAGGCGGTGATTGCCTTGCTCTCTGAACCGTCTCAACTTATCTGTGAACTGCTTTATGGCGCAGGGCTAAGGGTGTCAGAAGCACTTCGCATTCGTATCAAGGATCTCGATTTTGATCGGATGATCATTACTGTGCATCAAGGTAAAGGCGACAAGGACAGGAGAACACTGCTTCCCAAGTCTTGTGAGGAGCGTCTGCGCCAGCAAATTGCGATTGCATCCAACCTTTATGAGATGGACCGAAAAAATGGCGTTGGCCCTGCCTGGATGCCGCATGCATTGAGCCGAAAATATTCAGGGGCAGGCTCGCAACGAATCTGGCAATTTATCTTTCCCTCCAAAGAGCCCGCCAGAGATCCTCAAACCGGCATTATCCGCCGGCATCACTATCATCAGGACAATGTTCGCAAGCATGTAAAGCAGGCAGCTGCAGAAGCGGGGATCACCAAACTCTGTGGCCCCCACACCTTCCGACATTCGTTCGCCACTCACTTGCTGAAAAAGGGTTACGACATACGCACCGTCCAAGAGCTACTGGGCCACAGCGACGTGTCCACCACCGAGCGATATCTGCATGTGATGAATCGGGGTGGCCTGGGCGTGATCAGCCCACTGGATCGGGGTTAGGTTTCTTTTTTTGCGTCCGACTTTCGACCTTGCTTCACGCATAAAAAAACCCGGCTTTCGCCGGGTTTTAATCGCTTCAGGCGTGTTGGGTGAAGCGTGTTGCGTGCTGCGTCTCTTACTCCGTCCAGGTGAGATCCAGCTCACGAGCGGCCTTCACATCATCCAGACGACGTACCGGCTGAGTGAAGGGTGCTTCTTTCACCATGTCGGGTTCGTTGCGTGCTTCTTCCAGAATCGCGGCCATGGCATCGACGAATTCATCCAGGGCTTCCTTGCTTTCGGTTTCGGTGGGCTCGATAAGAAAGCACTCCGGCACCAGCAACGGGAAGTAGGTGGTGGGCGCGTGCTGGTTGTAGTCCAGCAGGCGCTTGGCGATATCCATGGCGGTGACACCCAGCTCTTTCGCTTCTTTGGCGAAAGTGAGAATGAACTCGTGGCTGGCACGACGATCCGGGTAGGCTGCAGTGCAGCCCACCGCTTCCAGACGCTTGAGCAGGTAGTTGGCCGCCAACGTGGAGAACTCACCCACACGGATCATGCCTTCGCGGCCCAGGGAACGGGCGTAGAAGTAGGCGCGCAGCAGCACACCGGCATTGCCCATAAAGGCACTGAGGTGTCCGATGCTGGTATCCAGGGTGTCGGTATCGATCCAGTGGTAGCTGCCGTCGTCCCGCTGGCCCGCCATGGGCGTGGGCAGGTAAGGCAACAAACGCTCGGACACACCCACCGGGCCGGCACCGGGACCGCCGCCGCCATGGGGAGTGGCGAAAGTCTTGTGCAGGTTCATGTGGATCACGTCGAAGCCCATGTCACCGGGGCGTACCTTGCCGAGGATGGCGTTCAGGTTGGCGCCATCGTAATAGAGCAGCCCGCCAGCCTCGTGGACGGCTTTGGCGATGTCTTCGATCTGCCGTTCGAACACGCCACAGGTGGATGGGTTGGTCATCATCAGGCCGGCGGTCTGTGGGCCGCAGGCCGCCTTGAGCGCCTCCAGATCCACGTCGCCATCCGGGCCGACCGGCACTTCACGGACCTTGTAGCCACACATAACCGCAGTGGCCGGATTGGTGCCGTGGGCCGCGTTCGGGATCAGGATCTCGGTACGTTCATCATCACCACGGGCATCGTGGTAGGCACGAATCATGGCCACGCCGGCAAACTCGCCCTGGGCACCGGCCATGGGGGCGAGAGAGACGCCTTTCATACCCGTCACTTCTTTCAGGAAGTTCTGCAGTTCAAACATGCAGCTGAGGAAACCCTGGCTGTGGCTTTCCGGTGCCAGCGGGTGACGATTGAGGAAACCCGGCAGCATGGCCGCGCGGTTGGCGCCACGGGGGTTGTACTTCATGGTGCACGAGCCCAGCGGATAGAACTGCTTGTCGATGGCGAAGTTCTTAGCTGAAAGGTTGGTGTAGTGGCGCACCACCTGCATCTCGGACACTTCCGGCAGGCCCGGCTTTTGCTTGCGGCGCAGGTGCGCAGGAATGGCGGACAGCTTGTCCTCCGCCAGCGCCTTGGGCGCTTGGGAGGTGGCGCTACGACCCGGGTGAGACAGTTGGAAAATCAGTTGTGTCTCGCTCATGCCATTTCCCTCCATTCGTTGAGGACACTCTTCAGGGCTTGTTCGAACAGCTGCAAATCCTGCTCGCAATGGACTTCGGTGGCGTTCACCAGGATCGCATTGTTCATGTCATAGTCTCCGGCCAGGCTCACACCGCCCAGCACGTCTTTCTCGGCCAGGGCCGCCAGCACCTGATCCGCCGGCTTGGGTAAAGTCAGTACCACCTCGTGGAAGGTGGGCGCGGTGAAGGCACGCTCTACACCGTCGATGGCGGTGAGCTTGTCGGCCAGCGCCTGGGTGTTGGCATGGCAGTGAGCCGCCACATTGCCCAGGCCATCCGGCCCCAGCAAGGAGGTATAAATGGTGGCTGCGGTCATGGCCAGGCCCTGGTTGGTACAGATGTTACTGGTGGCCTTGGAGCGACGAATGTGTTGTTCGCGGGCCTGCAGGGTGAGGGTGAAACCCTGCTTGCCTTCCATGTCCACGGTGCGGCCGATGATGCGGCCGGGCATCTGGCGCACGTATTTCTGCTTGCAGCACATAAAGCCAAAGTACGGCCCGCCGGAAGACAGCGGCACACCCAGTGGCTGGCCTTCGCCCACGACGATATCCGCGCCTTCTGCGCCCCATTCACCGGGCGGGGTAATCAACGCCATGGCGGTAGGATTCACCACGGCGATCACCAGCATGTTGTTGGCGTGGGCCCAATCGGTGAGCGCATTCACTTCTTCCAGAGAACCGAAAAAGTTGGGCTGACTGATCACTAGCGCGGCGTAATCTTCGCCTTCAAAGCCTTTCAAGGCATCCAGCGGGGTCTGGCCACTGGATGCATCGAAGCTGACTTTGTCCAGGGCCACGTTCTGGTTTTCCACGATGGATTGGGTGGCACTGATGTAGCGCGGGTTCAGGGCCGTCGGCACCAGCACCTTGCGGGATTTGCTCTTGCGATTGGCACGCAGGCTCATCAGCACCGCTTCGGCCAAGCCAGAGGCGCCGTCGTAAACGGAAGCGTTGCTCACCTCCATAGCGGTGAGGCGAGTCATCAGGGTCTGGAATTCATAGATCACCTGCAAGGTACCCTGGCTCGCTTCCGCCTGGTACGGGGTGTACGCCGTGTAGAATTCGCCCCGGGTGGCAATTTCCCATACCGCCGCCGGAATGTGGTGCTGGTAGGCACCGGCACCGATAAAGCTTACGGCGCCGGCATCCTGGGCGGCGCGCTCGGCCATCAGGCGGGTGGCGTCCATTTCACTCAGCCCTTCGGGCAGGGCATCCAGCTTGCCAGCGGCTTTCAAGTGCGCGGGAATCTCATCGAACAGGTCTTCGATGCTGTCGGCGCCAATGGCGTCGAGCATGGCGCGCACGTCATCGGGGGTATGGGGGATATAGGGCATGGGGCTACCTGGATAGGTTGGGTTTGGCTTTGGGTCCGCAGCGCTAAAAAACGCTGGGGATCAGCTATGAGTTACGAGCTACGAGCTGCTAGAAAAATCTTTTCCTGGCAGCTCGTAGCTCGCGGCTCGCAGCTGCGAATAATCGCTACGCGATTATTCGCTATCGATCTGCGCCTGGTACTGGTCGGCGGTGAGCAGGTTGTCCAGCTCGCCTTCGTCGGTCAGTTGCACTTTGAACAACCAGCCACCTTCGAAGGGTGCGTTATTGACCAGCTCAGGCTCGTCTTCCAGCGCTTCGTTGATTTCTACGACTTCACCGGATACCGGGCTGTAGATGTCGGAGGCCGCTTTCACGGATTCCACCACACCGGCTTCATCACCGGCGGCCAGCACCTGGCCCATTTCCGGCAATTCCACATACACCAGATCGCCCATGGAGTCCTGGGCGTGGTCGCTGATGCCGACGGTCACGACCCCGTCTTCTACCTTCGCCCATTCATGGCTGGAGGCATAACGCAGCTCGGCTGGAATCTCGCTCATTGTTTTCTCCTGTTAAGAGTCGCTTGCACGCGACACGCTTCACGCATGCACGCTGAAATGTATTGCGCAGGCGCGTCGCTGGCGGCGCTCCTACGGTGAGGCTATATGCTGGCGGAGATGCCGTTGGCATTGCCGCCCTACAAAACAGGCTTCACGCCGCGTGTTGCGTGCCGCGTGAAGCGTGTTGCTACTGCTCTTTGTACACCGCTTTGCCATTTCGCACGAACGGCGCTTTTACCACCTGGGCCGCCTGGCGCTTATTGCGAATTTCCACATCGACTTTGCCGGTGGCGCCTGCCGGTAACCGCGCCAAGGCGATGGATTTACCTAACGTGGGCGAGAAGGTACCGCTGGTGGTTTCCCCTTCTTCGCCATTAGGCATCAATACTTTCTGGTGGGCGCGCAAGACACCCTTGCCTTCCAGAATCAGGCCAACCTGCTCGCCGTGGCCATTTTTCTGCTGGTTGAGCAGCGGCTGGCGGCCGATGAACTCCCGGTCGTTGAGCATCACCGTCCAGCCCATGTTGGCTTCCCACGGCGTAATGGTGTTGTCCATATCATTGCCGTACAGGTTCAGCCCTGCTTCCAGGCGCAGGGTGTCACGGGCGCCCAGGCCGATGGGCGCAACGCCGGCGGCCAGCAACTGGCCCCACAGGGTCACCGCATCCGCGTTGGGCAGCATGATTTCCACGCCGTCTTCGCCGGTGTAGCCGGTGCGGGCGATCATCCAGTCACCGTCCTGCGCGAAGGCAAAAATTTTCAGGCTGCTGACTGCCTCGGCACGGGCGCCGCTGAGCAGCTCCGCAAGGATTTCACGGGCCTTCGGCCCCTGAATCGCCAGCATGGCCAGTTCCGGGCGCTCGTGAATATCCACGGCAAAACCGCCGGCCTGCTTTTCCATCCAGTCCAGGTCGGTCTCGCGGGTCGCGCAATTTACCACCAGTCGGTAGCCATTGTCCTGTTTATAGACGATAAGGTCGTCGATCACGCCGCCATTGTCGTTAAGCATGCCGGTGTACAGGGCGCGGCCCGGATCAATGCGGTCCACGTCGTTGGCCAGCAGCTGGCGCAGGTAATCACGGGCACCGGCGCCGGCAATATCCACCACGGTCATGTGGGAGACATCGAACACGCCGGCATTTTGACGCACGGCGTGATGCTCTTCGATCTGGGAGCCATAATTGATCGGCATATCCCAGCCGCCGAAGTCCACCATCTTGCCGCCAGCAGCGAGATGGGCGTCGTATAAAGCTGTGCGGTGAGCCATAAAAAGCACCATGGAACGAGTGAGTGGGGAATTATATCGACACGGGGCCGGGCGGCATAGGCTGGGCCGGGAATCCGTATCCACAAAAAGGTTCATCGCGAAATTGAGTGATCAGCGGATTTCAGGGGGTTATCTCTTTGCCAGGCCCTGACAACCGCTGGACGCCGGATGCCCGACGACAGACGCTTGCATGCAAAACCTGAAAACTTGGGCATCCCTCAAAAGAGGTGCCGAATAGCGACAACCATTCAGGCTATGGGGTGTTCCGTCGGGCATCCGGCGTCGGGCGTTTGGCAAGGTGCGGGGTATTCGCGATAACCCCATCAAGCGGCCAGAAGCGTGTTACTCATTCTAATCCGCGATGAACCACAAAAAAGCCGGCCCGCAGGCCGGCTTGAGCATCACCGTCAGGGACGGTGGCGTTACTGCGGTTTCTTGATGGACCCGCTCTGGAAGGTAAGGTTCACCCCACCCTCCGGGATCTGCAGGTCGATGGTGGCCAGGGCCCCACCAATACGCACGTCGATATTCTGCGCAGCCAGGCTCACCAAACCGATGACCAGACGGCCATCGGGAAGGAAATCCACCGGACCGGACAGCTGGAGGTCATCCAGCGGGTAACTGTGCAGGTTGAATGGCAGCCCCAGCGGCGCTTCCATTTCCGGCGCATCGAGCAACAAATCCAGCGTGGTGTCGAACATCAACTGATCTTCAGCGGCGTCGTAGCGGATCCAGCTGGTTAGCGGCTGCGTCCGGTTGCCACTGCCATCGTCAGCATAACGGGCACGCATGACCAACGGCTCGGTGGGCACGTTCGGGCTGACCAGACCGGCAATCTGTGCGTAGACGTCGGTGTTGGTTGTCATCAACACCGGCGGATACAGCGTCACCTCCACCGCCTGTTCAGCTTCGTTCCAGCCCACAATATCCGCGTTGATACCGCCATTGAGATAGGTGAATTTATCCGCCGGGCAGGTTTCGTTGATATTGCAGCCAATATTTGCCGCCGTGGCGATGCCGCCGGTGTCCAGCACCGCCAGCTTGGCGGCATTGGTCGGGGTGGGATACTGGCCGCTGCCCGGTGGCTCTTCCCGGGCCTTGGTTTCGCTGTCGTCGAGCAGGAAGTTGGCATTCACATCCGCCTTGGGCAGGTTGCGCAGCGGCAACAACACATTGTCGGTGGCCGCGGCGCCGGTGAAGGCAATCGCCATATCCGGCCCGCCTTTGTCCGCATCCGGCCCCAGTAACTGGGCGGTCTGCAGAGGCATGTCATCTTGCGAACAGATCACCTCACCGGCGCAACCGGCCTGCTCATGGGATGCCAGCACATACCGGTAAAGCGTCCCTTCCTCCCAGGGCTGTTGCGGGGTAATGGTCAGTTTGCGGGTGTCCATGCTCAGGTGAGCGGGCACCGCTTCCTGGCAATTACCGGCGGTGTCGATTTTCTCTACCCGTACACTGCCTTGCCCGCAGGCGCTGCCCAGCACCATGCTGTCGGCCGCCATGTTGCGTGAGAACTGCACTTCGATGGCACGGTTGGCGGGCAATGTGGGCACGGGCAGCAGATCACCGGCCTGATCCTGATAGGCACTGGCGCACTCACCCTGAATACCGTTGCCCAGGTCTTCACTACCCGGATCAATGGCGCAGCCATATCCGGGGTACACCGTGGTGGTGTAGGGCGTGCGCGGGCTGTTGGTGGTGGCATCCACCATGGTGAAATCGAGGGTTTCCGGGTTCGCCGGGTTACCACTCAGATCCTGCACGCCATCGGTGAACGCCACCTGGTAGTCGCTGCCGAAGGCCAGCGGATCGTCCGGTGTCAGCACCAGGGACGCACCGTCGAGACGCCACTGGAACGGCACATCCGCGCCCTGTTCGGTAAGCGTCACGGTGGAACCGGGGACGATGGACTCCTGGTTCGGGGTTTCGTCGAAGTTCAGCACCACCGGGTCGCCAGGGCGGAAACGGTCGGCGAAATCACCGGGCTGCCAGCTTTGCAGGCTGGGGCCGGTGATATCCACCTCAGGTTCCGGGGCGGTGGTCTGGTCCGCGTAGGATTCCATGTGGAAACTCAACACCCCGTAGGCGGTTTCCACCCCTAACACTTCCGGTTCAATCACCCCGATCGCATCAATCACCATGCGCCCATCGACCACAATGGCGCGCCCCACCAGCTCGACCTGCAATAGCGTCTGGGTGAAGGCACCATTGGCGCGGGAGTCAGCCGTGGAGAAGGCCAGATCCAGGGTCAGCTGCACCCGCCGCGGCGCTTCCGGGGCGGCACTGTACGGGGCCGGCGACAAATAACCGGAGGCATCGGACAGGAAGCTGACGGTGACATCACCGGAATCAAACCCCGCCGGCAACTGGCCACCAATCAGTACCTCAAGGGGCTCACCCTTGAGCAGTGAGCCCTTGCTGATACGCAGCGGCGTGGCGTCCGGAAAGTCCGGCACAAAGGCCAGTTCCGCAAACACGTTGCCGGACAATTTGGATACCGTGGTGTCACCCAGCAACTTGGCGATCAACGGCACGCAGTTGATCGGCTCGCCACTGAGCGGCGACAGCATGACACCGTCCTCGCCACAATCCTTGGTGGGATCTGCGGCCATGGCTTCCAGCACCAGGGTTTCCCGCGGGGTGGAATCTTGCGGGATCAGGGTGAAGCTGTTTTCCCCGCTGTAGGCGACACCGGTCTTGCTGGTCAAGGCGCTGTCCAGTTCCAGGGTGTAATCGCTGCCCGGTGTGAGGTCGTCCTGCGGGTCCAGGGTCAACCGTGTGCCGCTCACCAATAAGGTGGCCGCCACCGGGTTGCCGCCGGCATCGTTAAGGCTGACCGTGGTGTTATCCACGGTGGTGCGATCCAGTGGCTGCGAGAACTGCAGGTGAACGGTGGAGAAGTCCATGAAGGGCTGGTCGTCGCCGCCCGACGGCATTTGCCGGCTGATCACCAGCTCATCCGCGTTCTGCTGCTGGTCCTGCGGCCCCGTGCCGGCGGAGCCGGTGGTGAAGTTCAGGGTGCCATCACTGAAACCCTGCAAATCCATACCATTCAGGCTCAGGGTGTAGTCACTGTTGAACGCCAGCGGCAGACGCGGGGTGATCACCACGGAGAGCCCCTGATCTGCCTCACTCATATCCACATCAACGGCACCATCCGGGCCGGTGAGAGTAATGTCGGCCAGCGTCAGATCCGGCGCCTCGGAAAACTGCACCACCAGTGGCGCATGCACCGATATCTGCGTTTGCTGGTCCGCCGGGTAGCTGTAGAACACCTGCCCGCTGTTGCGGCCGCTGTAATCCACGGTCTGTTCACTGCCACCACCACCGCAGGCGGTCAGCACCAGTGCGGTGGCGAAAAGTACGCTCGTTCGCATCATTGTGTTTGCCTCCCGGGCTTAAAATTTCAGGGTGATGGAGCCGCTGATCACATTCACCTCACCGCTGGCTTCCACCTGCTCGCTGGGCTGCGGGTAGACGGCGGACTGGGTGTCGTAAATGTCGAAGGTGCGGTCTTCCAGAATCTGATGCTGGTAGGCCAGATCAAAACGGACCGGGAAGGCGAGGATGCGGGTTTTCTTGTATTCCGCAGTGACCCCCAGGCCGATGATCCATTTGTCCGTATCCAGGTAATTCACATCCACCGACGCATTGGATTCCAGTGGTGATTCGCTGTAAGCCACCCCACCGGTGAACGAGAAATTCTCGTTCAGACGGAACTGGGTACCAATGCGCGGGATAATCACATCCTGGAAGGTGAGTTGGCCGGGCTGGCCACTCACTGTCTGGTCCTTGATGGTGTCATTTTCGAATTCCTCTTCCAGCGCAGACCACTCCTGCCATTCGATGGTCACACCGGTGCGCCAGCGGCCTGACTGGTACTGCACGCCACCGGCGAGAATGTTGGGCTGGTAGGAATCCAGAGTATTGATGTTGAGCATCAGGCCCGGGTTGGGAATCACCCCGGGAATGACCGCGTTGGCGTTCACTTCGGTTTTGGTATTGGAATAGCCGCGATAGGAAAACGCAGTTTCCAGGCCGTTGAACCAGCAATCGTCACCTTCACCGCAGAAGGTTTCACCCCAGTCCATGTTGATACCGAAAATCGGGCGAATGGACGGTTTGGCGGAGACATCCAGTTCTTCGTACTGGGTGTTACCGGCCAGGTCCGTGGTGGCGGACAGATCCGCCGCTGCATGGAGGGTAATCCGCGCTGTGGCGCCCACATCGATGCCCCGCCAAAGCTGGGTAGCGCCGCCCAGGTTCAGGAACAGGGGCTGACGGCCGTATTCAAAATACTGGCCCTGCTGGGACGTGGAAGAATCAAACGCCAGCATCTCTTCACCGTATTTTTCTACCCCCAGCATCAGGCCAAAATAAATCGGGTGGTTGTATTGGGTGAGCGAAGTCAGGTCGGTTTTCATGCCCAGCAACATATGCTGGGAGGGCGAGTCCTGCAGCACATCACCATTGCGGATCGGCGCATCCGCGCCGCCCAGGCTTTTCGCACGCAGCTCGTGCTCAGCATGCATCAGGCCGGTGGTCAGCTCACCACGGGGATCCTTGGCCAGCGCCGCCGGATTGTAGTACGTGGCGGACACCTGATCATTAAACAGGCTGAGCGCCTGCGCAGAGGCAATATCCGAGGGCAGTACGCCATAAGTGGTGCCGATATTACCCATGCTCGCCAAGGCAACAGATTGCACCAACACACCACCGACAACGGCGGCGACACGTCCCGAAAAAGACACAGTCATTTGTTGTACTCCTACACTGTTTTCTTGTTGCTTTTACGTTGTCTGTCGCCAGGGCGGCGACGGGGGGAGCTCACCCTATGCAAAAGTGAACAGACACTCACATAGGTAAAAAGCGTTATTTGACGTCAATCACGCCGGCAAACCGTAAAATTATTTTAAACAGTGACGGGGTAGACAGAGCATTACCCGGTGATTTCGAGCACGTAAGTGCCAATATAGACAAATCAGAAAGGAGGCGGGGCGAGCAATAGCGCTGGCTGACCAGCAGATATAGCTGCGCCCCGACAAGCGGGGCGCAGTAAGAGGGTTAAACGCGATCGGTTACTGGATGGACGCGCTCTGGTAGCTCAGATTAATGCCACCCGGCGGGATCACCAGTTTCACCTTCCCGCCTTGCAGGCCTGCCAAGGTAATATCCAAATCAACATTTAACGCCCCTTGGTTTTGCAGTCCGATAAACAGGCGCCCATCGGGCAGGAAGTCCAAAGGCCCTTCCAACACTACATTATCAATAGGGAGCCCTTTGACGTTGTGCTCCAGACCCAGCGGCAAGCTCAGCTCGGGGGCATCGAACAGCAAATCAAACGTGATCTGGAAGACCGGGCCATCCGGGGTCTCCACGATGTAACCCACCGGTGGAATGGTGCGATCACCGTTATCATCTTCATCATAACGCACCCGCATGATGTTCGGCCCGGTGGCCGTATCAATGGGGACCAAACCCACATCGCCTACCACCGACAACAGCCCATCAAGCACGCCGTCACCACCGAATTCACCGGCCAGCGCGGAGACAACGTCATCCACCAGGCCCAGCGTAACCTCTAATATGCCGCCCAGGATCGGTCCGAGAACCGGGATCGAATCCAGTGTGCTACCCCCATCCAGGACATTCAGGTCCAGACCCACCACAGCTGTAGCATCCAGGTTGGTCAGGGCGACGGTGGTCGGATAAATCACCACCGGCACCCCCTGCTCTTCCTCGTCGAAATCGAGGATTTCCGTATTCAGCAGCCCGCTGATGTAGAGGATACGATCACTGTCACACTGGGATTGATCGTCCATTGAATAAGGCGGCACACCGTCGTAACCACAACCGGTATTGGCGGTAGTTACCAAGCCTTGACCGCCACCATCACGGGGCAAAATCAGGGTGGCATTGGCCGGTGTATCCAGCGGATCAATCACATCGCCTGTAACGCGCGGCTCACCCGCGTCGATCTGGAAATTGTTGTTTACGTCCACGCTGGGCAGGTTAGCCAGCTCCTGGAACACGCTACTTGCCGCCGGGGCGCCATGGAACAGAATCTCCATGTCCGGGCCGCCTTCTTTCTGGCCGGCACCCAACAGCAAGGCCGTCTGCAATGGCAGACCATCCACTGAACACATGCCCGCGCATCCGGTGCTGCCACCGTTGGAGGTCAGCACATAACGGTACAGTGCCCCGTCTTCCCAGGCTTGTTCTGGTGTGAATGTCAGCGCACGCGGCTCCAATTCCAACTCACCGTCCACGTCGGCCCAGCTGCCGCCCTCGTCTTTTTGCACCAGGAAGGTGTCACCCAGGATGATGGTGGCCGGGTCCATGTTCTGGGAAAAACGCACACGAATGAAGCGGTTTCCCGGCAGATCCACAATGGGCAGCTCATCCACTTCCACTTGCGCACTTTCGTCGCTGGAGGAAATGCACACCCCCTGGGTACCGGCATCAATTTCTGCCTGGCTAGCATCACTGCTGGCACAGGGGAACCCTGGATACACCGTGGCCGCAAACGGCCCGCGACGGACATCATCCGGATCATTCACAACATATTCAGGCAGCATAAAATCGAGGCTGTTATCCCCTTCCAGGGAATCGAGTACTTGCAGGGCGTTGCCCGCCAAGTCTTTGATTGCCGGGGTAGTCGTCACCGCATATTCCACACCGTATTCCACCGGTGCATCCGGCGTGATCACCAGCGCATTACCGCGCAGTTCCCACTGGAACGGTTCGGCAAGGCCACCTTTAGTGAGCAGCAAAGAATCCTCGGGAATGATGCTGTTCGGGTCCAGGGCTTCGTTGAAATGGATCACGATAGGGTCGCCCGGCTCCATGCGGTCGGCCACGTTACCTGGCTGCCAGGATAATTCCTGGCCGTTATCCCCATCCAGGACAGGTACGAACGGGTTGATCGCATCCACTGGTGGCAGAGGTGCGCTCTCCTGATCCTGATAGGACTCCATGCGAAAGCTCAAGACGCCGTAGCTGTTTTCCACACCCAGCACACGGGGCTCTACCACGGTGATGGCATCGGTGTTGAGCTGACCATCTTCAATCAGGCCGGTGCCCACCAGTTCCAGGTGCATCAGGTTCTGGGTAAAGGCGCCATTGGCTCGCGCATCAGCGGTGGAAGTGGCCACGTCCATGAACAACCGTAGCTGCTTAGGCGCATCGTCACTTTCCGCGTTGGGGTTGGGAAACAGATAACCGGTAGCATCAGAAATAATCTCAACTGTCACAGCACCGGAATCAAACCCCACGGGCACTTCCCCGCCAATGAAGACTTCCAGTGCATCCCCCACCAGCAAACCACCGCGCTTAACCCGCAGAGGAGTCACCTCAGGAAAGTTAGGAGCAAACGCGAGTTCGGCATAGACGTCGCCAGACTGCTTGGACACAGTTTGATCCTGCAACAAGGTACCAATAACCGGCACACAGTTAATCGGCTGGCCCGTCAACTCGGACAGCCGCACGTTCTCGTCTAGGCAACCCAGGTCGTTATCCGCCGGCGGCACCTCGGTCACCAGTACCGCACGCTCACCGGTGGTGGGCGAGGTCGTGTCCTGAGGGACGGTGGAATGCGAATAGGCAGCAATATCTTCACCCAGCTGACTTTTCACACCGTTGACACTCAGCTCATAGGTGTCGCCGGGTGTCATGTCTTCCAGTGGATCCACCGTGATGGAGGACCGCCCGACCAGCAGCAAGGCGGGCACCACCTCGCCATTGTTCATCAAACTGATGGTGTCTCCGTAGACAGCGGTAGACGCATCGATCGGGTGAGTGGTGCGCAGGCGGAACGAGGAGAAGTCCATGCTTTCGAACTGCTCGTCATCCGGGAAGATGGACTCCACTTCAAAGCTGGCGGCGGTCTTCTGGGTTTCAATGGGGCCTTCCAGTGCCGCACGGGTGGTGAAGTTCAGGGTGCCATCCTTGAACGTGGTGGTTTCACCCAACACGGTGACGCCATTCATGACCACCTTGTACTCGGATGCCGGCTTCAGAGCATCGTCGGGGGTCAGCACCACACCGCGGCCTGCGGCTACGCTTTCCAGGGTGAACGGCACCGCTTCATCATTCGGGCCGGTCACTGTGAAGTTGCTGACATCGGCCGTCACTTCATGACTGAACTGCAAGGCGATGATGGCACGCGGAGCAATCTGCTGCTGATTATCCAGCGGGTAGGTGTAGTGCAGATTGCGGGCATCAAACGTGGGAGTATTGAAACTCACGCTATCGTCGCTGCCGCCACAACCGGCGGCCAGTGCGGCAGCCAGTGCGGTGAGAGCCAGTTTGTTATTTTTCATGGGGCACCTCCGTTAAAACTTCAGCGTGACAGAACCGGAAAACACATGAACATCGCCATCCGCGGTAACCACTTCATAAGGGTTAGCCACGCCGGGGCGAGTACTGGTCAGTTCGAAATCACGTTCTTCGAGTTTCTGGAACTGGTAACCGAAATCCAGGCGTACTGGATAGGCCAGAATCGGCGGATTGTGAATAATCAGTGAGCTACCAAGGCCGGCGATAATCTTGTCGCTATCCAGGTAGTTGACTCCTGGAGTTTGAATGCTTTCCAACGGACTCTCCTGGTAAGCCACACCGGCAGACAGAATCACGTTTTTGTTGACTGTCCATTCCGCACCGACACGGGGCACCACAATATCCTTGAAGGTAGCAAACGCTTGATCCTTGATGGTGTCACGGGCCAGCACATCCTCCAGGTCTTTCCAGTTCTGCTGCTCCACCGTTACAGCCGCGCGAAAGTTATCGGTGAAGTGGTAAAGAATACCCGCACTAAAAATATCAGGCTGGTAGGAATCAATGGTATCGATCAAAACCCCAATACCCGGATCAATGACGGTGCCAGGAATGGTTAGATTTGCCTCTACAGAGGTGCGCGCTTCAGAGTGTCCGCGAAACGCAAACGCAGTTTCCAGGCCCGTCCAAATGCCACAGTCCTCTTTTCCGCAGAACACCTCATCCCACTCAAAGTTCAATGACAGAACCGGACGAATAACCGGCTTGGCAGAAACATCTAATTCTTCGTATTGCGTGTTCCCTGCCAAATCAGCACTGGCCACCAACTTAGCGTTCGCACGTAGAGAAATATGCGCCGACGCCCCGGCACTAATGCCGTTCACCACTTCAATACCACCGCCCAGATTCAAAAACAAAGGCTGCCGTCCATAGTTGAAGAACTGCCCTTCACGAGAAGTTTGCGAGCCAAAGGCCAGCATTTCCTCACCGTATTTTTCTACCCCCGCAATAATGGCGAAATAAATCGGGTTGTCGAATTTAGTCAAGTCGGTGAGGTCGGTTTTTAGGGCGATAATAGTCTGCTGTGAATCCGTGTCGTTGAGCACATCCCCGTCACGAATAACAGCCGGAGCACCTCCATTGGGATTGCCTTGGCTGACCGCACGGAGCTCTTGCTCGCCATGCAAAATACCCAATGTTAATTCGCCACGAGGATCCTGGGTCAGATAGGCCGGGTTGTAGTACAGCGCGGACGCCTGGGTGTTGAACATGGAGAGCGCCTGCGCGGTCCCCACATCCGTCGGCAACAGGCCATAGGTGGTGGCCGTATTACCCATAGCGGCATAAACAGGACTGGACAAGGCAGTTGAGATAATCGCAGCAGCCCCCCAGAGGGACAGGTTCTTGGTTGTCATAGCGCGTCTCCGGCGTTTGTTATTCGGTTTTTCGCCCAAGGTTTACAGTCTCAGGCGTAGGGAGAACAACGCGTGAAGACTATGCAGCCTCTCGCTATTCCCCCCTGTGTATATGCAATAAGTAAAACAAAACACCCGTGCTACAGCCGTTGAGAAAAGGTTGGGATTGGTTGAGAAAGGTACGCGCAAGGGCGGGATATGCTGCGAAGTGTTATGTATCTGTAACGGGGACGATGGGTAGCAGGCAGGTTGTGGGGTGACAATGCACACAGGGCCATCGCCTTCGTCATTGAGTGAATTGGAGGGAACGGAGCGCAACGGTAACTTCGCTCAAGCTATTACCAAGACATAAAAAGCCGGCCCGAAGGCCGGCTGTCAAAAGACAAACATCCGTTATTGTTTGATGGGCTCGCCCAGGTACTGGAGTTTGACGCCCCCCACCGGGATCTTCAGGTAGATCTCCGGGCTGGACAGCAACACGCTCAACACCACATTCACCGGAATCATATTGGCATTGACCTGGTTGATCACCATGCGACCATCCGGCAGGAACGTGACCGGCCCAGAAAGCTTCATGGTTATCGGATAGCTATGCTGGTTGTGTGATCCGCCTGCGACGATATGCATGTAAGGCGCATCCAGATACAAATCCACATTGGCACGAAATTCCGGGCCATTGCCAGTCTGCACAATCCAGCCGGGTATCAATCCCTGACGTTCGATTTCATCGTAGACATAGCTGCCATCCGGATTCTGTTTACCACAGTAGTTGTCAGCATCTTCCGGCCAGGGCACACAGTGATATCGCATGCGCATGAACTGGGTTTCCGTTGGCGTTTCACTGGGAATGAAGCCCAGAATTTTCACCAGCAGGGTCACCGAAGATGCCTGAATCATGGTGGGATACAGACCAATACGAACCGCCTTCATGGGCTTATTCGTGGCGGGATCGACTACCTCTTCGCCGGTCTCCAGATCGGTATAGACCGCCGATCCGAACACTTCTGAATTCAGCGCACCAGTGACATGGATATCGCACTGTTCCGTCACGTCACACAACAGCTCCGGGTCGTACAAAAGCCCTTTTCCATCATAACCGTCGAGGATCAGATCCGTGGTATTCACCCCGGGCTCACCCCCTCCGTAACCCGGCTCACCACTATCAAAATGGCCATTACCATTGAGATCGGCGGTGGGCAGGTTTTTCAGCGGCTGGTACACCGACGCTCTGGGCGCTGCCCCGATAAAGTGGTTCTCTATATCCGGCCCCCCCATGTCGTTGGCAGGGGCTCGCAACATGGCGGTCTGCAAGCGTTTACCATCAATAGCGCAAATGGCTTCGCCGGAGGTGCAATCATCCGGCAACTGGCCACCGGTCGCGTTCACGCTTTGCAAGGCATAGCGGTAATACACCCCTTCTTCCCAAGGCTCATCCGGGGTGAAGACTAGGCTGCGCGTCCCCACGTCCAGTGAACCGGTGACGCCGGCTTCACAGCGATACTTACGCTTTTCGCCATCGTCATAACGCATCGGCGTACCTGTCGCCGGGTTCAGCTCCACTTTCTCCACCCGGAAACTGCCCACATCACAGGCGGTGCTGTTCTCGAAAATCACGGAGTCAGCGGCGATATCTCGGGTGAAGTTAATCCGGATAGCCCGGTCTGCAGGTAGGCTTGACACCGGATTACGATCATCTTCGGTTTTACCGCCCTGACAGAAACCGTGGTTTCCAAACTCGATCTCCCAATGCTCCTTGTCGCTGGCGCATGGAAAACCAGGGTAAGTGGTCAACACACGAGGCGGCGGCAAATCACCGACACGATTAGCCAGCTCGAAACTCTGGTTAACCGGGTTGACCCCATTGCCAGCCAGATCCGTCACGGAACCCTCCACCACGGCGGTATAACTTTCGCCAAAGGCCAGCGGCTGGACCGGTCGCATTACCAGGCTGGCGCCATCCAGGTACCAATCGGTGTCCACATAGCTACCATTTTGCTGCAAACCAAAACTGGTGCCGGAGAGCAAGGTGGCGCTATCCAGCGGTTCGCTGAAATTCAGGATCACTGCATCACCCGGGCGCGCGCTCATGGCCACGCCATTACCATCCACAGCCGGCACCATGGATTGCAGTACCGGGGCCGTCATATCCGGCACCGGCTCAGGGGCGTTTTCCTGATCCTCATAGGATTTCATGTGGAAACTGAGCAGGCCGAAGGCAGTTTCCTGCCCCAGCACTTTGGGTTCCACGATACCCACCGCATCAATTTCCATGCGGCCATCCTGCACCAGCGCCATGCCGTTCAATTCCACGTGCATCAGCGTCTGGCTCAGCGCGCCGTTGGCTTCCGGGTTTTCCGCCGTCATGGACACATCCATGTACAGCTTCACCTGTTTCGGCGCTTCATGGGCATCGCTGTAGGGGTTGGGCATCAGGTAGCCGGAGGCATCGGACAGGAAGGTCACGGCGATGGCGCCGGTCTCGATGCCTGCCTTCACTTCTCCGGCCACTTTCACTTCGATGTTGCTGCCGGTGAGCAGGCTGTTGCGGGGAATCCGCAGCGGCGAGACCTCCGGGTAATTGGGCAGAAACGCCAGTTCGGCGAACACATCGCCGCCCTGCATGGTGGCGTCCTTGCTGCCCAGCAAGGTGGACTGCACCGGTACGCAGTTCATGGTGGCTCCGGTGAGCTTGGCCACCAGAGCACCTTCCGTATTACAGGGGTCGTTCGCCGCATCGGTGGCGCGGATCACTTCCTGCACCAGCGTCGCGCGGGGCTTGGAGTCTTTTGCCACCCAGGTCTGTTCGAAACCGCCGGTCAGGCTGTCATCGGATTCGCCACGCACCGAGGTGCTGAACGACAAGGTGTAGCTCTTGCCCGGCGTCAGGTCAGCCAGCGGGTCTACCGTGACCGCATTACCTTTTACCAGCAAGGCGGCGGGGACCAGACCATCACTGCCTTCCAGCGTGACCGAATCCCCATACACCAAGGTGCTGGCATCCAGCATTTGGTTGAACCGTACCCGCAGGGTGGAAAAATCCATGAACGGCAGCTGTTCGCCATCCGGAATCACGTTACGCACGGCCAGGTCCGGGGAGGCCATGCGGCTGGACATGGGGCCGTCGCTGGACAGCCGGGTAACGAAGTCCAGGCCGCCATCCGGGAAGACCGGGGAACCGTTTTCTGTCTCTATGCCATTCAACACCAATCGGTAGTGGGTATGGGTTTGCAACGGGGCATCCGGTTGCAACATGACACCCATGCCCTCATCTACCGACTGCGGCGCCTGTAAGGCCACTTGGTTGTCACCGGTATCGGGGCAATCCCCGTCCAGCTGGGCACACTCCAGCAAGGTAAAGTGACTGGCATCCACCGTGACCGGGTGGGAAAACCGAACCGATAGCGGCGTCTTCGGAGCCAGATCCTGCTGACCGTCGTAGGGGAAACTGTAATAGACCTCGCCGGTCTGCCAGTTTTCCAGGGTGGGCTCGTCACCGGCCTCACCGCCACAAGCCGCGAGCAAGGCCGCCGCTGTCGCCAGAGATAGCGCTTTTAATTTCATCGACATTACCTCCTAGAATTTGAGGGTGATAGAGCCAGAGAAAACGTGCACATCGCCTTCTGCTTCCACGGTTTCATAGGACTGCGGAAAGCTCGGGGAACGACGGTCGTACAGATCGAATTCACGCGGGTCGAGCTGTTGGTACTGGTAGGCCAGATCAAAACGCACCGGATAGGCCAGCACAGGCACAGACTTGTATTCCGCGGTGAGGCCCAAACCCACAATCATCTTGTCGGCATCCAGGTAATTCACTTCCAGGGATGCATTGGAATCCAGCGGTGATTCGCTGAACGCCACGCCACCGGTGAGCTTGTACGTGTCGTTGATGTGGAATTCACCACCGATACGCGGCACGAGAATATCTTTGAAACGCAGCTCGTAAGGCGCCCCGCCGGTGTTCACCGCCTGGTCCTTGATGGTGTCGCCTTCCAGCTCTTCTTCGAGGCGCGACCATTCCTGCATTTCCAACGTTACCCCAACGCGCCAGCGCTCCTGGCCATAGGCCAGGCCGGCGGCATAGATATTCGGCTGGTAGGAATCGATGGTGGTAATGGCCAGGTTGATGCCCGGATCCAGCACCGTGCCGGGGATGGTGATGGTGGAATCCACCGTGGTGTTGGTATTGGAGTAACCGCGAAAGCTAAACGCAGTCTCCAGCCCATTGAACCAGCAGCTGTCGCCTTCGCCACAAAAGCTTTCACCCCAATCCATATTCAGCCCGAAAACCGGCCGGATGGAGGGCTTGGCAGATACATCCAGGGTTTCATAACTGGTTTCGCCAGCCAGCGTAGAGGTCGCCACTAGCTCTGCTTCCGAGTGCAGCGTGATACGTGCAGATAGGCCCATGTCCAGGCCCCGCCAGATTTGGGTACCGCCACCCAAGCTCAGGAACAACGGCTGGCGGCCGTATTCGAAATACTGACCAGACGTGGAGGTCTGGGAATTAAAGGCCAGCATTTCCTCACCGTATTTTTCTACCCCGAGCATAAAACCGAAATACAGAGGATGGTCGTATTTGGTCAGCGAGGTCAGATCGGTTTTCATTCCCAGCAGCACCTGCTGGGACGGCGAATCCTGCAGAATGTCACCATCACGAATCGGCGCCGAACCGCCGCCAACCGAACTGGCTCGCAATTCATGGTCCGCATGCAGCAGCCCGGAAGTCAGTTCACCGCGGCTATCCTTGGCCAAGTAAGCCGGGTTGTAATAGGTGGCGGAAACTTGGCTATTAAAGAGGGAAAGAGCCTGGGCGGAAGCCAGATCGGAGGGAAGTATTCCGTAAGTGCTGGCGATATTGCCCATGCTGGCCATGGCTGGTGACACAGACACAGCGCCGACGCCCGCCAGGACGGCAGGAAGTAATTTCCGTATTGTCATGAAGCTCTCCACAAGACGCGCCCGAAAACGGGGCCGTTGTTATTATTTACACTTTTTTTTGAGCATATTTTTGCCCATCTTTATTGGCATTATCGTGCCAACTTATGGAAACATTTAATCACGACAATGTCGCAAAACCTCACGAGGTTTACATATATACACATAAACAAACATATGAATCACATTCAGAGTACGCCGTTCTTCGTATAAAATCTCCGAAAAGTCGCTTCTTCACCCTGATGAGCAGCAATTGCCCACGATATAACATCGAGCTAATTGCACGACCGTTAACCGTAGGATGAGACCGCCAGGGCAGCAGCAGAAACAGAGAAGATGGGCGACCGCGGCACCGCCAGGGCAGCGGGCCATGCGCTGAGCAGAACGGAAGATAGCGTTGTGGGGGATCGCGCGAAGCCGCGTTGTTAGCGGCGACGACTGAGCACAATGACAGGCACTAATCCCAGCAATACCAGGGTCAGTGACGGGGCGGCAGCGCGTTGCCACTCCCCTTCGGCGGTAAGCTCATAGATACGCACTGCCAGCGTGTCCCAACCAAAGGGCCGCAGCAGCAGGGTGGCAGGCATTTCTTTCATCACATCAATACCCACCAGCAGCAACGCGGTGAACAGCCCGGGCAACATCATCGGCAGATAGACCCGGCGACCCACTTCCGATTCGCTGGCACCGAGGGTGCGGGCCGCTTCCACCAGGCTGGTGCGCACCTGCTGCAACGCGTTTTCCACCGGGCCGAAGGCCACCGCCAGAAAACGCACCACATAGGCCAGGATCAACGCCGCCAGCCCGCCCACCAGCGGCACTGTCAGCCCCCACTGGTCCAACCGGGCCTCCACCGCACTGAAGCTGACCATGATGCCCACCGCCAGCACCGAGCCGGGCAACGCATAGCCCAGCGTGGCCAACTGCACAGACCCCGACACCGCGCGCGACGGCTGATGGCGTTTTACCCAGGCCAGCCAACTGGCGAGCACCAGCACCAGCGATGCGGACATCGCGCCCAGCAGGAAGGTACGCCAAATCAAGTTGAAGAAGCGGCTATCCATTCCCTCCATGCCAGTGCCGACCACCCAATACAGCAGGCGGCCTACCGGCAGCAAAAAGGCCATGAACAGCACCGCAAGGGCAAAGGCGGAAATCAGCCAGGCAAAACGCGGCCGCCCCCGCACAACCTGCCGCCCGCCCAGCTCGCTGAAACGGGCCCGACGCCGGCCACGGCGTTCCAGCCACAGGGCCACCAGCACAAACAGCAACAACAACGAGGCCAGCTGCGCTGCCGCCTGCAAATTAAACAGTCCGTACCAGCTTTTATAAATCGCGGTGGTAAAGGTGTCGAAGTTGAACACCGACACCGCCCCGAAATCCGCCAGGGTTTCCATCAGTGCCAACGCCAGCCCGGCGGCAATACCCGGCCGCGCCATGGGCAGCGCCACCTTGAAAAAAGCGCGGACAGGGCCATCACCGAGAATTCGCGCCTGTTCCAGCACGGCACGACCCTGGGCCTGAAAGGCCAGCCGCGCCAGCATGTACACATAGGGGTAAAGCACCAGCGAGAGGGTCACCACCACCCACAGGGGATGGCGAGCGCTGAAACCGGGAAAGGCGCCCCACCAGCTGCGCATCTGGGTCTGGATCGGCCCGGCATAATCAAGCAGATCCACCAGCACGAACGCCAACACATAGGCCGGCATGGCCATGGGCAACAGCAGCGCCCACTGCAGCCAGCGGCGACCAGGAAAATCCAGGGTGGCCACACACCAGGCCAGGGTGATGCCCAGCAGAGACACACCAATGGCCACGCCGATCATCAGAAACAGAGTATTGCCAATCAGGCGCAGCAGCACCGTGTCCATCAGGTGCTGCCAGGTGGCCCATTCCTGCTGTCGCCAGGCAGCGAGCAGCACCAGAATGGGCACCACGACCAACAGGGCCAGCGCAATGACGCTGGCCCCACTGAACGAAAACGCGCCGCGTCGAATCACCGGTTAGCGGTATCCGGCGCGGTCCATCAGTTTCACCGCCTCCACCTGGAGGGCACCGGCCACACTCACGTTCAGATCATCCGACTTGAACTCGCCCCAAGAGCGCACTTCTTCCGGCGGTTTCACTGACGCATTCACCGGGTATTCCAGGTTGCGATCGGCCAGCAGTTGCTGGGCGACGGGCTGGGTCATCCATTCCAGCAGGGCTTTGGCTTTTTCCGGGTGCGGAGCATTCACCGTGACCCCGGCACCGGAAATGTTTACGTGTACGCCGCTGCTGTCCTGATTGGCCCAGAACAGCCCCAGCGGCAGCTGCGGGTTATCGCGCTTCATGCGGCCGTAGTAGTAGGTATTAACGATGCCCACATCACATTGCCCGGCGACGATGGCTTCCATCAACGCGGTGTCGTTGGAAAACACATCCGTGGCCAGATTCGCCACCCAACCACGCACAATCTCTTCGGCCTTTTCTTCGCCCAGACGCTCAATCATGGTCGCCACCAGAGACTGGTTATAGACCTTTTTGGACGTGCGCAGACACAAGCGACCTTTCCATTTCGGGTCAGCCAGGTCTTCGTAGGTGGACAGTTCACTGGGCTGCAACCGATCCTTGGAATACACCAACGTGCGGGCGCGAACCGTGAGGCCATACCACTGGTTTTTCGGGTCGGTGAGCGCGTCGGGCACATTATTTTTCAGCACCACGGATTCCACCGGGCTGAGCAGGCCTTTTTCTGCCGCGTTCCACAGGTTGCCCGCGTCCACGGTAATCAGCATATCCGCCGGGGAGCGATCACCCTCTGCCTGCAAACGGGCAGTGAGCGCCGAGGCATTGTCAGTGATATAGCGAATCCGCACACCGGTGGCCTCGGTGTAGGCATCGAACACCGGCTTGATCAGGTGATCGTTGCGGGAGGTATATACCACCAGCTCTTCATCGGCGGTCTGTTCGGAACACCCCCACAGGCCAGACGCCACAACCAAGACGCCAACTATGATGCCAAACACGCGCATATCCATTCGCTCCAATTATTCGCAAACAAGAATGATTCTTAACTTCTGCCAGTATGGCAGCTAACGCGAGCTAGCTCTAGCACCAAACACTGGCGGCTTTGCCCGGGCCGGCAAGTCCGTGGTGCGCCCCATGGCCTGGCGAGCAAAAAAACCTTTCACCGGGCCGGCCTGATTCACCCAGCGCATGCCCGTGTTCCGCAACCAGCGCACCGGCATGGCACGCTGCTCGAACAGGGCCTGGAACCCGCGCATGGCATTCTGCATCAGCAGGTTTTCGCCGCGCCGGCGGCGCTGATAACGAGCCAGGGCTGCCGGGTCGGCACAATGACGTCCCTGCTCACAGGCCCGGACAACTTCTTCTGCCAGCACCGCCGCATCCAGCAGGCCCAGGTTCACGCCCTGCCCGGCCAACGGGTGTATCACGTGGGCCGCATCGCCCACCAATGCCAGGCCTGCCGACACATACTGGCTGGCGTGGCGCGCCTGAATCGGGAAGACTGCCCGCTCGCTGAGCAGGGTCACCGGCCCTAAGGCGTCGCCCACGGCGGCCTGCAGTTCTGCCGCGAAAGAGACCGCATCCTTGTCGCGCAGTTCCGCAATCCGTTCTGGCCAAGCAGACCAGACGATGGAGCATTGCCGTTGGCCGGCCTGCTCACTATCGGTATCGGTAAACAGCGGCAACAAGGCCAACGGACCGGCATCCATAAACACCTGCCGGGCACACCCCCCGTGGGGCTGCTCGGTGGCGATGGTGGCCACCAGAGCATGGTGACCACTGTCACGCGGGCCACCACTGATGCCCGCCTGTTCACGCACCTGCGAGCGGGCGCCATCGGCACCGACCAGCAAGTCCGCCTGCCAGTGTATATCGCCACTGCGCACCGCCCATTGTCCGGTGCCAGCATCGCGGCGCAGGGCATCCACTTGCACGCCGCACTGCCAATCCAGTGTCGGCAAGGTAGCCGCTTTCTGATACAACGCGGCGGCCAGGTGCCCGTTCTCCAGCAACCAGCCCAGGCTCTCGGCGCCCACTTCTTCAGCCTGAAATAGCACCTCGCCGGTGCCATCCTGATCCCACACCTGCATGGCGCTGTAGGGCTGCACCCGCGAGGCATCCAAATAATCCCACACCCCGGTATTGCGCAGCAGCCAATGGCTGGCTTCGGTAAGCGTGGACACCCGCAACTGCGCCTTACCCTGCGGCATGGCGGGGGCGGGCGCACCGTCGAGCACGGTCACCTTCAAGCCCTGTTCCGCCAGCAGCACCGCCAGCAACCCACCGGTCATGCCACCGCCAACGATGATGATGTGCTGTTGATCAACCTGTTGTGTCATGGGTGCGGCTCTCAGAGGCTGTGGCCCGGATTCGTTTATTCAGTTGCGAGTGACGAGGAGCGAGCTGCGAAAGGCAAAAGCAGGTTTTCGTAACTCGTAACTCGTCTCTAGGGAGTTCCCGCCTCAAGCGGTTTCGCTGTCAACTGCTCTTAAATTCCCATCGCCCGTTTCGCAAAACCGCTACGCAGGCCGGGAAGCATATCCATGGCCACCAGACCCAGCTGACGACTGTGCGCAAACAGCGGCTGCTGCACCCTGAATAATTCCGGCACCCAGCGAGATGCCTGGCTGATCAGCGCCTGATCCTTTTCCCGCTTTTGCGCGTAGGCCTGCAGGGTCGCCAGGCTCCCGGGCTCAGGATTGCCGCCCACGGTCTGCGCCAGCGCCAGCAGATCCCGCACGGCCAAATTAAAGCCTTGCCCTGCTACCGGATGCAGGGTGTGGGCGGCATTACCGACCACCACCCCATGGGGCACCACCTGGGCACAGGCATCGGTGAGGATCAGCGGGTAGCGCTGGCGCTCACCGATACCACCAAGGCGTGGCGCGCCCGCCGGACAACGGCCCTGCAGCTGCGCCAGCGCTTCGTCGTCCGCCAACGCCATCCACTGGTCCACCTGCGCCCGCGGGCCGGTCCACACCAGCGCCATGCGCTGATCAGGCAGCGGCAACAGGGCCAGCGGACCGTCATTCAGAAAGCGCTCGTAGGCGATACCCTTGTGCGACTCTTTCAGAGACAGATTAGCGATCAAGGCATCGTGACCGGTGTCGTGATCCCGCGCGCTGATACCCAGCCACTCCCGGGTCTTTGACCGGGCGCCGTCGGCGGCGATCAACAGAGGCGTTTCCACCTCCTCACCACGGGTCAGACTGACCCGGTAGCCGCCCGCCTGCCGACGAATATTCGACAGCGTCTCCGGCGCCCGCACGTCAATGCCCTCATCCGCAAACAGGGCCCCGAGCAACACAAACCCCAGCCAGCGGTTTTCCACCACGGCGCCCAGCTGCTCCACCCCTTCTTCTGCGGCGGACATGCGTGTCATACCGAGGCGGGATTGTCGCGACACATGTACCGTACCGATGGCCGCCGCGTGCTCACGAGTGGAACTACCAAGGCCGAGATCATCCAGCACCGCCAACGTTCCTGCGGACAATGCGGTACTGCGGGCATCAAAACTGGGCGTCAGAGGCGGCACGTCAGGCAGGGACAACGGGTAACTTTCGACCAACATCACCGACGCGGCACCATGACGACGCAACAACAGCGCCAGCAAGGCTCCGGCCATACCACCGCCAACAATCACCAAAGGCTGTTGCGTCATTCCAACGTCCATTTTCGCTGTAGGGGCGCCACTTGAGGCGCGAACCATGCAGAACGAGCTGAAAGTTCAAAGTGTAAAGTTCAAACACGACACTGGCGTTATGCCGAATTGAACGGCAGCTGCTTCGCGCTGCATCGCAGGCAAGGCTTTTACGGATCCGTCGAGCCCGCACCGCACTTTTCAACTTTAAACGTTCAACTACCCTTCATAACCTTTTCAATCTCTGCCACGTCCTTCGGCACCTCGTGGCTAAGCACTTCACAACCGGTTTTGGTCACCAGCACATCATCCTCGATGCGGATGCCAATCCCCCGCCACTGCTCATCCACGGTGTCATCATCCGGCGCCACATACAGCCCCGGCTCCACCGTCAGCGCCATGCCCGGCTCCAGCTGGCGCCACTGCTCCTGAATGCGGTAATCACCCACGTCATGCACATCCAACCCCAACCAGTGGCCAGTACGGTGCATAAAGAACTGCCGGTAGCCGGCGGTTTCCACCAGCTCGTTGAATTCCCCTTTCAACAGGCCCAAATCGATCAGCCCCTGGGTAAGAATATTCACCACCTGCTCGTGGGGTACGTTCCAGTGGTTGTCCGGATGGGTGGCTTCGATGGCCGCATACTGGCTGGCCAGCACCAGCTCATACAGCGCCTGCTGCGGCTTGCTGAATGTACCGTTCACCGGGAAGGTACGGGTAATGTCGGACGCATAGTGTTCCAGCTCGCAACCGGCATCCACCAACACCAGATCACCGCTTTTCAGTTTCCCGCTGTTTTCGATGTAATGAAGAATGCAGCCATTGGCGCCGCCGCCAACAATGCTCGGGTAGGCCGGGCTGCGCGAACCGTGGCGCATGAATTCATGGATGTATTCCGCTTCCAGCTGGTATTCCATCATCCCCGGCTTTACTGACTGCATGGCACGCACATGGGCACCAGCGGAAATACTCGCCGCCTTGCGCATCAGCTTGCCTTCCGCCGCGGACTTGAACAGCCGCAGGTCGTGCAGGTGGTGCGCCAGCGCCACGAATTCGCCAGGCGGGTGCGCACCACTGCGTACCCGTTCGCGAATGCTGTTAACCCAACCCATCAAGCGCCGATCAAATTCGCTATCGTGCCCCAGGTCGTAATAAACCCGCTCACTGCCTTCGATCAGTCCCGGCAGAATTTCATCGATGTCGCTGATCGGAAACGCATCGTCCGCATCGTATTCGGACACCGCGCCTTCCGGCCCCGCACGGTAGCCATTCCAGATTTCCATGGTGCGATCGCGGTCGCGACAAAACAGCACGTACTCGCCATGCTCCCGCCCCGGCAACAGCACCATCACCGCTTCCGCTTCGGCAAAGCCGGTGAGATACCAGAAGTCGCTATTCTGCCGGTAGGGGTATTCCACGTCCCGGTTACGGGTGCGCTCCGGCGCGGCGGGCAGAATAGCAATGCTGTTGGGCCCCATGATGGTCATCAGTTCCTGACGACGACGGGCGAATTCCTGGCGGCTGATACTCAAAACGGCTCCTTAGCAGGTACTCTTCGATTTTCGCGTGTAGCGTCAGGCGTGCTGCGTTCAGCGTCTCATTTCAGTGACGGGTTGGCGGCGTTTTGTCGGCCGGCGCCGCATCCGGCTTGTCCTGATGGCGCATGACCAGCTCAGTGTAAATCATCAGGGCAGACATGCGGCAGTGCTCGGCCACCTGTTCGAACATGTCTTCCTCTGCGTCACCGTCATCATCCGGGGTGGCCACCTGGCTGATGGCAGCCAGATCCGACAGCGCCTCTTGCACTCCCGGCGACAGATCCTTGTCGTGGGTGTTGGCCGATCCAGTGCCGAATCCCACCAAAAAACCTTCGCTCCACTGGGCCAGTGCAGCTACTCGCAAACCAAGATCATCTTCATCCGCCGGCAGCAGCAGGGTCAGCTCCAACCCCGTACCCTGGAAACCGCTGTGCAACTGGTCACGGACCGTCAGCAAGGCGCCATTCATCTCGGCACCGAAGCCTTCCGGCATATCCACGTGGGCAGCCAGCACCCCAAGCAGCTCCTCATTCTGACCACCGTGACCGGTGGCCAGCAGGCCGGCAATCACGCCCTGCAATTCACTGGGAGAATGCTTTACGCCGGCCGCAGCCAGCCCTTGGACGAGAACCTCAAAATCAATATCGTTGGACATGCGTCTTTCCGTTTTTAGCAGCCGGTGATCCGCTAGCGCGGCGGCCCCGGGAAGCAGAGTTGGGGATTACCTGAGAAGTGCGGCCTAAGTGGCTATCACACTTGAATTTCATTGACCCTTCCAGACCCCACACCTATAGTACAAAAAGCCTGCAATCCGGGCGGGGGCGCCATCACCGGAAAATACCGGTAAGGTGCAGGGGAGCTACCTTAGGCGAACAGCGACCATTTTGCCATGACGACGGAACAACAACTGAGGCAACTGGAAGCCCGAGTCGACGACTTGCTGCGCATCAGCGCGCGGCTGCGTCAAGAGAACCAGGCCTTGCATGATCGCGAGAGCAAACTGGTGGAAGAACGGGCCCAGTTACTGAAAAAAAATGATGCGGCCCGCAATAAAGTCGAGGCCATTATCTCGCGTCTGAAATCTCTCGAGCAGGAATCCTGAGCGTGATCGCCTGCCTGACTCTGACTCACAGCCAATGCGGTGTAATCCGGAATGTCTAACGAAAACTCCCTGGTAATTCATCTACTGGACAAGGAGTATCGCGTCGCCTGCCCCACTGGTGAGCAGGACAACCTGCTGGCGGCCGCCCGTTATCTGGACGAACAGATGCGTGAAGTGCGCGATGCCAATGTGATCGGTCTGGAACGCATTGCCATCATGACCGCCCTTAACATGAGCCACGAACTGCTCCGCGCCCGCCAGAGCGTCTCCCAGGATTCCGAAAGCGAAGCCCGCGTCCAAGCCCTGCTCGGCCGTCTGGAAGACGAGATTCAGGCTTTCGAAGACGCCCGCCGGAAGCTTTGAGTGACGAGTTAAAAGTTCAAAGTTGAAACTCGCCCCCTTCTCGCAGCCATACGACTCACGTCAACGCCGCGCCCAGCCTGCCTCTTAACCGTGATCTTCGCGCTTGTGCGCGGGCCCAAGCTTCACCGACTGGCCCCACCCCGTTTTCCGCGTTTCAACTTTGAACTTTCAACTCGCAACTCTCTTTCCTGTCAAGACTGACCCGGCCCCCGCACCACTGATATAATGATCTCAAGTGCTTCCTGGCCCGTGCGCCAGAGGGTCAAGTCCCCTTGCCGATAATGTACTACCCGGGGGCATATATTGCTTTGTCCGTGTGCATGTCCGCCTATTGAGCGGAAAGCCTGAGGGCAAAGCTGCTGCCGCCACCTTGAACCTTCGGTTCAAGGGTCAAACCCACAGCGGCGGGCCGGGAAGCACCCTTAATTATCGCCTGACGCCGGATACCGGATGCCTGACGCGAAAACCACCGACACACGACAACGCCGGCAATTGCGTCGCCAGTTCCGACAGCGCCGCCGCGCTCTGAGCATCGGCCAGCGCCGCCGCGCCAGTGCCCGCTTCGGCACCGCCCTGGCCCGGGCCATACAACACCGCCCGGCCCGCCACGTGGCCATCTACCTGCCCAATGACGGCGAGCTGGATGTGCGGCCCGCCCTGCGCCACCCCCGTTTTCAACAGGCCTCCACCTACCTGCCTTTTGTCGACGCCCTGCGACCCGGCTATCTGCAATTTCGTCTCTGGCACCACCACCACCCCATGCGGCCCAATGCCTACGGCATTCAAGAACCTGCCCTGCGCTACCGTGGGCGCGCCCTGTGGGCACTGGATGTGATTATCCTGCCGGCAGTGGCATTTGATGAAGAGGGGTATCGACTGGGAATGGGGGGCGGCTACTATGACCGCACCCTGGAACAACTGGCACGGCATCCGCGCCGGCCACGGCTGGTGGCCGCCGGATACGATTTTCAGAAAATGGAGCGAGGCGAGCTACCGGTGGCCCCATGGGACCAGCCGGTGGACAAGGTTGTTACTGCTGCGTCTGAGTGACAGTAATGCCTGCACTGTCAGCGTAACGCTGGTAATCCGGTTCATTTCCACCATGGGTCAGGCTGCTTACCAGCACACCCAACCCGAAAACAACCGCCAGTAGCACCAGGGCGTCCGGCTTTTTCTTCATTGTTCTATTCCCCAAAACGGTACAGCAATATGAAAAAAGTGACCCAAAAGTATTAACAAGATTGTCACCTTAGTCTGATTCAACAGCATAAAATGCCAAGTGGGTCAAAATTTGATCATTTCCAAATGTAAAGTCAAGCAGTTAGCTCAGGTTGCTAACACTTCTTAACAGAACCCCACGCTAACTCTCCAGCATGGCAGGGCTCACGCCACGTCAACACACACCCCATTGGCACGCCCAGACATTGTAAAATCAATAAGTTAGCAGATATTTTAACAATGGCGAGCCTGAAACAGGCCAGCAGAGGCTACGTCGATTAACTGACCGACTAAAACCCGGTTAGTTCAAAAATAGCCGGTAGGCCGGATTGTCGCTTTCCTCAACCATGGGATAGGGCACTTTCTTCAAGTCCGCCAGCAGAGCCCCCTGCTTGCTCTCTTCCACCTGAAAGCCCACCAGCACCCGGCCATAGGCCGCGCCGTGATTGCGATAGTGGAACAGGCTGATGTTCCACTTTTCTCCCAGCGACTGCAGGAATTTCATCAAGGCCCCCGGACGCTCCGGGAATTGCACCCGGAACAGGCGCTCCTGCAGGTCATGCCGTGAGGTGTGGCCTCCGACCAGGTGGCGGATATGCAGTTTGGCCATTTCATTACCGCTCATATCCACCACCGGGTAGCCGCGCTCCTGCAATTCGCTCATTAACGCCTGCAGGGCCTCGCCACCCGGACGCAACTGGATGCCCACAAAGATATTGGCGTCGCGATCATCGCTGTAACGGTAGTTGAATTCGGTAATCCCGCGGCGTCCTAGCGCCTGGCAGAACGCCCGGAATGCGCCGGGCTTTTCAGGAATGGTAACCGCCAGGATCGCCTCGCGTTGCTCACCCAGCTCTGCCCGTTCGGACACATGGCGCAACCGGTCAAAATTCACATTGGCGCCACTCTGGATCGCCACCAGGGTCTGATCACGGACATCGTGTTTCGCCACCCAGTTCTTCAAACCGGCAAGCGCCAGCGCACCCGCCGGCTCACAAATCGCCCGGGTATCTTCAAACGCATCCTTGATGGCGGCACAGATTTCATCGGTGGTGGCAGTGATCACCTCATCCACGTGATCACGCAATATTTTGTAAGTTTCCTTGCCGATCTGCTTCACGGCGACTCCGTCGGCAAACAACCCCACCTCCGGCAGCGTGACGCGACGTTTTTTCTCCAGCGCCGCTTTCAGGCAGGCAGCATCCTCCGGCTCTACCGCGATTACTTTCACATCCGGGCGTACGTACTTCACGTACGCCGCCACACCGGCCGCCAGGCCACCGCCGCCCACCGGAATAAAAATGGCATCCAGATCGCGGCTTTGCTGGCGCAGGATTTCCATGCCCACGGTACCCTGCCCGGCAATCACATCCGGATCATCGTAGGGGTGAACAAAGGTCAGGCTGTCGCGCGCCTGTAGCTTCAGGGCATGGGCCAGCGCTTCATCAAAACTGTCACCGTGCAGTACCACTTTGCCGCCATGGCGGCGCACGGAACTGACCTTGATGTCCGGTGTGGTACGCGGCATCACGATGGTCGCTTTTACACCCATGGACGATGCCGCCAGCGCCAGCCCCTGGGCGTGATTGCCCGCCGAGGCACAAATTACTCCGCGGGCAAGCTGCTCTTCATTCAGCTGGCACAGCTTGTTATAGGCACCGCGCAGCTTGAAGGAAAACACCGGCTGCAGGTCTTCACGCTTGAGTAGCACCCGGTTGCCAATACGTTTGGAAATCAACGGCGCTGCATGAATGGGGGTTTCCACCGCCACGTCGTAGACGCGGGATTGCAGTATCCGTTTGACGTATTTATCCAGCATGGAGGGTTCCGGGCTCATTCTGTGAAGGGAAAGGAATAGTCTAGGGGCTGGCCGGCACAAATGCGATAGGCCGGGGTCGAGTCAGGGCCGTCACTGGCCTATAATTGGCGCACACTTCACGGTGGACACACACCCACATTACGACAGGATCGCCACATGGATCAGGATGCGCTGAAAAAGCAGGTGGCCGAAGCCGCACTGCGTTTTGTCCCCGAAGGGGAAATCATCGGCGTGGGCACCGGCTCCACCGCCAACTTTTTTATCGACGGACTGGCCAGCCTCAAGGATCGTATCAAGGGTGCCGTAGCCAGCTCCGACGCCACCGCCGAGCGGCTCAAGCAGCATGGCATTGAGGTCGTCTCCCTGAATGACGTCGGCACCCTGTCGGTCTATGTGGACGGTGCGGACGAAGTGAACAGTCACCGTGAAATGATCAAGGGCGGTGGCGGGGCACTCACTCGCGAAAAAATTGTCGCCGCCGCAGCACGGGAATTCGTCTGCATCGTGGATGCCTCCAAACAGGTGAAACGGCTCGGAGCTTTCCCGCTGCCAGTTGAAGTCATCCCCATGGCCCGTTCCTACGTGGCTCGAAAACTGGTGGCATTGGGTGGGCAGCCGGAATACCGCGAAGGCTTTGTCACGGACAACGGCAACATCATTCTGGACGTGCACAACCTGGACATCACCAACCCGATTGAACTGGAAACCACACTCAACAATATTGTCGGCGTAGTCACCAATGGCCTGTTCGCCAAACGCCCTGCGGATGTGGTTCTGGTCGGAGAAAATGGTAGCGTTAACCAGTATTGATTGAATAATCCTCAATCAAAATTCCGGCTCAGTTCGGGAATAGTCATAAAGGCAGACGCCATAAAAAAGGCCGCATTATGCGGCCTTTTTTATGGCTCAGTTCTGGAAATTAATCCCAAAAGTTATACCAAGATTTCTCTTTCTTTTTTCCTTCTACTTCACCTTCCGCCTGCACGTTGGCATCAACATCTGCCGCGCCTGCATTCATCTGCGTATTCGCATTGGCGCCGGCACCCTGAGCTCTTTCCATAGCTTCCTGGTGACGCTGACGAGTCGCCTCGCTATTTTCTTCCATGCGCTTCATGTTGGCATCATGCTTGGCGCGCGCATCGTCTTCCATGGTGTCAACGTCATCCTTAAGAGCATCACGCTTCGCCTTGGCATCATCCTTCATGGACTCCTGATGGGCCTTGGTGTCCTTTTTCAACTGATCTCGCTGCTCACGCATATCCTGCTCAGTCTGGCGGGCATTATCCCGAGCGCTGTCGCGTTGATCACGAACCGTCTGCTCTGCAGCGTTGGCATCCGCTTGTGCATTGACTGCCGCGTTGGCTCCGGCATTCAAATCCGCCACTGCCGCCTGAGAAAACAGTACCGCACTGGAAGCGGCAACTAACATCCATTTAGTGTTCATGCTCTACTCCTGTAAACACGAAAAAATGTCCCGTGGCGTAACCACGTGAATCCACCCTGTTGCAAAGGGAGTGTGCGCTCAAGTAACAAAGCGTAAAAGTGCCCACTAACCGAGATATTCATCAATAATTGCAAAAATTTTACGTCTGAAACCTTCATCTTCATTAGCAAGCTGGTGGCGGGCGCCTGGCAAAACATGAATATGGGGGTTTTCAAATTTTCTCTTGATGACTTCCAGGTTGTATTGCCAGTCTACGGTTTCGTCTCTATCCCCTTGAATGACAACCGGGGACACCTTGATCCGCGAGGCTTTCTCAAAGCCCGGTAGCCATTTTTTCAGCGCAGTGACCCAAATGGCAGAAATACGGCGGGCCTGCAAGGGATCCTTGTTTTCCAGAAAATCGAGAAAATCCGGATCGTTGGAATTGATGGTAAAGACCCGTTTCAGGGTTTTCGCAAACGGGCTGACAAAAGTGTGCAGCCAGCGAGCAGTGCCCCACTTGAATGGCCGCACCAGCGGTGCCAACAAGATCACCTGCTCGAACGGGTTTTCATCACCCTCGCCACGGCTGACCAGGTAATCCATCACAATGGCGCCCCCTGTACTCTGGGCGATCACATGCCAGGGCTTGGGAAAATGATTGGCTGCCAGTGACAAACACTGCTCCAACACATCCCGGTAGGTACGGAAATCGTCGATCACCGCTTGCGGACCTGTGCTCAATCCATGGCCCGGCAAGTCATAGGCCAGCACCGCATAGCCTAGCTCCAGCACATGACCAATCACATGCCTGTACAATCCCACATGGTCGAAGTAACCGTGGCAAATCAGCACGGTGCCACGCGGCTGATGGGGCGCCCGGGGTCGCCAACCATGCACGGAAAGCATGTGCCCCGCCGCCTCGAAATAACCGAAGCCATGCTCCAAGTCCGGCAGGCGATCGGCAAAATTGAGACCGTAGTACGCCACATAGCGCTGGCTGGATTCACTCAGCGGGTCGAAGGCCTCCCAGTTCAAGGGCTGCCATTGCTGAATAATCTGATCACGATCGAAAGGGTTGGCCATAGCCGGCAATGCATCTCCACAGTTTACTCACGGCACCCACTGATAATACTGGGCGAGGAGGAATCACACCATGCACCTAACAACGGATACGCTCAAGGACCTGCCACGCGGCGAACGGGTCAATCTGGTTAACAGCCTGTCGGGCTTCAAAAGCGCCAACCTGTTGGGCACACGCTCCTCGAGCGGCCATGAAAACCTGGCCATGATTGGTTCCTGTTTTCATATTGGCGCCGACCCGGCACTAATGGGGATGATCCTTCGGCCGCACTCGGTGGACCGACATAGCCTGGAATACCTGCAAGACAGCGGCGTTTACACACTCAATCAGGTCCATGTGGACATACTTGAAGCTGCCCACCAGACCGCCGCCCGCTACCCCCGGGGCATTTCCGAATTCACCGCCACCGGGTTAAGTCCGGCCTACCTGCCCGACTTTGCCGCCCCGTTCGTGGCACAGGCGCGGATAAAACTGGGGATGGCGGTAAGGGAAGTGCAAACCCTGGCCGTGAACAATACTGTGTTGGTGATCGGCGCCATCGAGCATATCCTGCTCCCCGATGAGGTGCTGGGTAATGATGGCTTTGTGGATATTGAACGAGCCGGTACGGTGGCGCTATCGGGCCTGGACAGCTATCACCGCAGTCAGCGCATCGGTCGGCTTAGCTACGCCAAGCCGGACAGGCCGGCGCACTGGCTGACAGGTGATGAATACTGATCAGGCAACGGGCGTAGCCTGGGTCAACGCCAGCCAACCCCACCAACCAGTCAGCGCCAGGATGGGCAGTGCCAACAACAGCCCCCATAGTACCAGCCGATTGGCCCAGGGGTTCAACGCCGGGTAGCGCAGCGCAAAACATGGGGACGCCGGCACAGGCAGCAGTAAAATGGCAAAGCCCCATAGCCAGCGCCGCTGACCGAACGCGGTCAACATCAAGCTCAGCCACCCCATCCACAGAATGCCCACCCCCACCGCAGACAACATGGCCAACGGCAGCGCCAACCACTGGTGTTCAATATAAAAATCCAGCAACGTATTCAGCATGGCCCGCCATCATTGCGATCAGAAAATGAAGAGAAGAGTCTGCCTGCATTGTCCTCTTCCCCCACAACCAGTCAACGCACACTGGCACGCCAACGGCTCCAACCTTGCGCCAGATCAAGCTGACCTGCGAAGTGGGAACCATATTGACCCGCGGGTAGACTAACTATTACTGAGCTATTCCGAGCCACAAGGACCGACCATGACCCAATTTCGCCTTCCTCTACTGCTGGCTAGCGCCGCACTGGTGCTAACGGCCTGCACTGGCCAAACCACCAGCGGGGCACACACCATGATCGAAGAAAATCAGTTACGGGGGGACGCCTGGTCCGTCACCTCTCTAAACGGTGAGCCCGTAGACAATGCCACTCTGACCCTGAATTTTCATCAGCCCGGTCAGCTGGCCGGTAAAGCCGCCTGCAACAACTACATGGCCAGCTATGTGCAGAGCAAGGACAGCTTCACCATCAAACCCGGCGGCATGACAATGATGGCTTGCCCGCAACCACTAATGACGCTGGAACGGCAATTTATGGACGTCCTCAAAGGTGTCAATCACGCGAAAATTGACAAGCAGGGCCACCTAATTCTGACCAGCAGTGATGGCATCAGGATTGAAGCCAAACGCTAGAGAGTGCCCCTGAAGATAATCTCGTAGCGGCGCCAAAAAACAAAAGGCCGCGCCCAATTGGGCGCGGCCTTTTGTTTTGATCCGCGTGTTGCCTGCAGCGTGAAGTGCGCGGCCTCTCTTATTTAACGCGCGGATCCAGATCACCGGATTCATACCGCTGGAACATGGTTTCCAGGCTGATCGGCTTGATCTTGTCCGCATGGCCCGCCGTACCAAAGGCTTCATAGCGAGCGATACAGATATCACGCATGGCGGTGATGGACTCTTTCAGGTATTTGCGCGGATCAAACTCGGCCGGGTTCTGGGCCAGGAAACGACGGATCGCCCCGGTGGACGCCAGACGCAGGTCCGTATCGATGTTGACCTTACGCACGCCGTGCTTGATACCTTCCTGAATTTCTTCCACCGGCACCCCGTAGGTTTCCGGAATTTCACCACCGAATTCGTTGATGATAGCCAACCAGTCCTGCGGCACGGAAGAAGAGCCGTGCATCACCAGGTGAGTATCCGGGATGCGCTTATGGATCGCCTTGATCTGCTCGATGGCGAGGATGTCACCGGTAGGCGGGCGAGTGAATTTGTACGCGCCATGGCTGGTACCGATGGCAATGGCCAGAGCATCCACCTTGGTTTTCTGTACGAAATCCGCCGCTTCTTCCGGGTCAGTCAGCATCTGCTCTTGAGTCAGTTTGCCCTCTGCACCAATACCGTCTTCTTCCCCGGCTTCGCCGGTTTCCAATGAACCCAGGCAGCCCAGCTCGCCTTCCACGGAGACGCCACAGGCGTGGGCCATGTCAACGGTACGACGAGTCACGTCCACGTTATAGTCGTAATCGGTGGGGGTCTTGCCGTCTTCGCCCAAAGAGCCATCCATCATCACTGACGAAAAACCCAGCTGAATGGAGCGCTGACACACAGACGGGCTGGTGCCGTGATCCTGATGCATCACCACAGGAATGTGCGGAAACTCTTCCGTGGCCGCCAGAATCAAATGACGCAGAAAAGGCGCGCCGGCATATTTACGCGCGCCAGCGGACGCCTGCACGATGACCGGGGAATTGGTTTTGTCCGCGGCTTCCATGATGGCGCGCATCTGTTCCACGTTGTTCACGTTATAGGCCGGTACGCCGTAGCCGAACTCGGCAGCGTGATCCAGCAGCTGTCGCATGCTTACTAGTGCCATGGTGTTTCCCCTTCGTTAATCCGTTTGCGGTGCGCCGCACCGCCTATGCTTCGTCCATTGCAGCCTGACGCTAAACGCCTAACGCTTGCGGGTTTAGCGTCAAGCATCCGGCGTCCAGCATCAGGCGTTCTATCAATCCTTCGCCCGCGCCTCGAGCATGGCCACGGCCGGCAATACTTTGCCTTCCACAAATTCCAGGAAGGCGCCGCCACCGGTGGAAATGTAGCTAACATCATCGGTGATGCCGTACTTATCCACCGCCGCCAAGGTGTCACCACCGCCGGCAATGGAGAACGCATCGGAATCGGCAATGGCCAAGGCCATTTCCCGTGTGCCTTCGCCGAACTGGTCAAACTCAAACACGCCAACCGGGCCGTTCCAGATAATCGTTTTGGCTTCTTTCATCAGCGCCGCCACGATATGCGCAGTCTGCGGGCCCACATCCAGAATCATGTCATCGTCGGCCACGTCTTCCACTTTCTTGGTGACGGCCTCAGCGCTCTCAGCGAATTCCTTGGCGGTAACCACGTCCACCGGAATCGGGATGTGTACTTTCTCGGCAATTTTCTTCGCTGCCGGAATCAGATCTTCCTCGTACAGTGACTTGCCCACCGGGTGACCAGCAGCCGCCAAAAACGTGTTGGCAATACCGCCGCCAACCACCAGCTGGTCCACTTTATCAGACAGGGATTCCAGCACTTCCAGTTTGGTGGAAACCTTGGAGCCACCCACGATGGCCACCAGCGGCTTTTGCGGGGCTTCCAGCGCCTTGCCCAGCGCATCCAGCTCATTGGCCAGCAGCGGGCCAGCACAAGCCACCGGCGCAAATTTGCCCACGCCGTGGGTCGACGCCTGGGCACGGTGTGCGGTACCAAAGGCATCCATCACATAGATATCACACAGCGCCGCCATTTTTTGTGACAGTGCTTCGTCGTCTTTCTTTTCGCCTTTATTGAAGCGAACGTTTTCGCACAACACCACTTGACCGTCTGCCACCTCAACGCCATCCAGCCAGTCTTTCACCAACGGCACATCACGACCAAGCAGGTTGCCCAGATGTTCCGCCACCGGCTGGAGAGAAAACTCGTCGGCGTATTCACCCTCGGTGGGGCGGCCCAGGTGAGACATCAACATCACCTTGGCGCCGGCCTTGAGCGCATGCTCGATAGTCGGCAGGGAAGCACGGATTCGCGCATCACTGGTGACCTTGCCGTCTTTCACCGGCACGTTCAGGTCTTCACGGATCAGAACGCGTTTGCCTGCCAGATCCAGGTCGGTCATGCGTTTGAAGTTCATTTCGTTCCTACCTCATTAAATTCTGCCAGACGCAACACATCAGGCGTCCAGCGTCGAGCGTCAAGTCTTCTTCAAAGCCAATGCATTCACCCAGTCCAGCAAACGATTGGCATAACCCCATTCGTTGTCGTACCAGGCCACCACTTGAACCATATCGCCCTGCACCCGGGTCTGGGTTACGTCGACGATGGCGGATTCCGGGCGGTGATTAAAATCCGCACTCACCAGCGGGGCGTCATTGTAGCCAATCAGGCCCTCCGACGCTGTTGCCTGTTGGTGCAACCACTGGTTGAGGCTGTCCTCATCCGGTGTCTGTTCCAGCCGCAAGGTCAGCTCTACCATGGCCACATTCAGCGTGGGCACCCGGACAGAGTCCCCGCTGATACGCCCGTTCAGCGCCGGCAACACCTGCTGCACCGCACCGATTGCGCTACTGGTGGTTGGCACAATATTCTGTGCCCCGGCCCGGCCCCTGCGCGGATCCCGGTGGACATGGTCCAGCAGGGTCTGGTCCGAGGTGTAGGCATGAATTTCTTTCATCAGCACCTGCTGGATGCCGTACTGCTGATCCAGCCGCTGCAACAACGGAGCAATGCAGTGCGTAGTGCAGGATCCCGCTGACAGGATCTGGCTATCATCACGAACCTCCTCGTGATTAACGCCATACACCACGATCTGATCCGTTTGATCAAACGGCACAGCGCCGATAATCACCTTTTTCGCACCGGCCTCTAGATGCCGGGAAGCGCCAGCATGGCTGCGAAAATGGCCGGAACACTCCAGCACCAGATCTACCCCGAGATCATCCCAGGGCAGCAGCTCCGGCTTGGGCTGTTGCATCAGCATGGGGGCCTGCTTGCCAATACGCAGCATGCCTTCGATCAACTCTGCCGGCTCCGCTAACCGCCCGTGGGTGGTGTCGTAGCGGGTCAGGTAGAGCAGATCTTCCGGCCGGCCCTTGTCGTTAATGGCCGCCAACGTAAACGGCGCCTGCCAACCCGCGCCTTCGCGCTCAGCCAAGGCCCGCACAAAAGAGCGACCGATACGACCATAGCCATTGATAGCAATTCTCATCGCTGGCTCCGCCCACGCAGCACGCAACACGCCAGCACGCCGTGCACTGCTTTACCGTGTTGCGTGCAGCGTGCTGCGTGATGCATTAAAGCAACGACTCCACGGCCTGCTGGACTGCCTCGGCGGTGATATTAAAGTGTTTGAACAGGTCACCCGCAGGCGCTGAGGCGCCAAAGCTGGTCATGCCCACGACCTTGCCGTCCAGGCCCACGAAGCGATACCAGTAATCCGCAATCGCCGCTTCCACCGCGACACGAGCACGCACATCGCTGGGCAGCACGCTGTCCTGATAGCCCTTGTCCTGGGCCAGGAATTCTTCCACACAAGGCATGGAGACCACGCGAATGTTCTTGCCGGTGAGCGCCTGAGCCGCGCTTACCGCCAGCTCCACTTCGGAACCGGTGGCGATGATAATTGCATCTGGGGTGCCTTCGCCGGTCTGCAGCAGGGTGTAGCCACCCTTCTCCACATCAGACAACTGTCCATTGCCGCGTTCCATGCAAGGCAGCCCCTGGCGGGAGAAGATCAGCGCCGATGGGCCATCCTGGCGTTGCACCGCTTTTTTCCAGGACACCGCGGATTCCACCGTGTCACAGGGGCGCCAGGTGCGCATGTTCGGGGTCAGGCGCAGGTTCGCCAGCTGTTCGACGGGCTGGTGGGTCGGGCCATCTTCGCCCAGGCCAATGGAGTCATGGGTGTAAACCAGAATATTCGGCTGATGCATCAACGCCGCCATGCGCACCGCGTTACGGGCGTATTCCATGAACACCAGGAAGGTACCGCCGTAGGGGCGCAAGCCACCATGCAGGCACAGGCCATTCTGGATGGCGGTCATACCGAATTCGCGCACACCGTAGTGAATGTAGTTACCGCTGGCGTCGTCAGCAGTGATCGACTTGCAGCCTTTCCAGATAGTGTTGTTGGAGCCGGCCAAGTCGGCGGAGCCGCCGGCCAGTTCCGGCAACAGCGGGCCGAAAGCGTCCAGGGTATTCTGGCTCGCCTTGCGGGTGGCAACCTTATCGCCTTTTTCCTGGCACTCTCGGATATAGGCATCAGCCTTATCAGCAAAATCCGCTGGCAGCTCGCCTGCCTGGCGACGCAGGAATTCTGCCGCCAGCTCCGGGTACGCCGCCTGATACGCATCAAAGCGCTGCTGCCATTCGGCCTGGGCCTTGGCCCCGGCATCTTTGGCATCCCAGGCATCCTTGATGTCCGCCGGAATTGCGAACGGGCCATGTTCCCAGCCCAGCGCTTTGCGGGTTAGGGTAATTTCATCTTCGCCCAAGGCTGCGCCGTGGGAATCTTCCTTGCCCTGCTTGTTGGGGCTGCCGAAACCAATAATGGTCTTGCAGCAAATCAAGGTGGGCTGATCGGTATTGGCGCGGGCATTTTCCACCGCCACGGTGATCTCTTCCGGGTTGTGGCCATCCACATTGGGAATCACTTGCCAGCCGTAGGCGCGGAAGCGCTCCACGGTATCGTCGGTGAACCAGCCTTCCACTTCACCATCGATAGAAATGCCGTTGTCGTCATAGAAGGCCACCAGCTTGCCCAAGCCCAGGGTGCCGGCCAGGGATGCCACTTCGTGGGAAATGCCTTCCATCATGCAGCCATCACCCAGGAAGCAATAGGTGTTGTGATCCACCACGGTGTGCCCTTCACGGTTGAACTGGCCCGCCAGCATTTTCTCGGCCAGCGCCATGCCCACCGCATTGGCCAGGCCCTGACCCAGCGGGCCAGTGGTGGTTTCAATGCCCGGCGCATCACCGTATTCCGGGTGCCCGGCAGTGGCACTGCCCAGCTGACGGAAATTCTTGATGTCATCCAGGCTGACACCGTAACCGGTCAGGTGCAGCAGGCTGTACAGCAGCATGGAGCCGTGGCCGTTGGAGAGTACAAAGCGGTCGCGGTCCGCCCACGTCGGGTCCGCCGGGTTATGCTGCATGAAACCACGCCACAGCACTTCGGCGATATCCGCCATACCCATGGGTGCACCGGGGTGCCCGGAATTGGCTTTCTGTACCGCATCCATGCTCAGGGCACGGATGGCATTAGCGAGATCACGGCTGGCGGGGGCGCTGGGCATGCAGGGCTCCAAAAACTGACTGGTGACTGAAAAGGGGCGCTATTGTCCCTCAAGGGGGTAATAGCTACAAGCGCAAGCACCCCAGCCCACGCCACCCGCGCCCTGCCCCTAACCGTTTACCTGTAGCGTGGTGCCTGCAGTGGGCTGAGGGAATACGCCAAAACCTATATCAATTTATTTTGATTTAGATTCCAAATCCCTTAAACTCCCTGCCTATGAACTCACAGGCTCCTTATCCAGCGGATGTAACGGACCGCCTGGCGGGCTTTCTCAAAGCCGCCGGGGATCCGTTACGTCTGCAGGTTTTGCAGGCGCTGGGGCAGAACAGCTTCGGCGTGCAGGAGCTGTGCGACATCATGGCCATGAAGCAGTCCGGCATGAGCCACCACTTGAAGGTGCTCACCAATGGCGGATTGGTGGAAAAGCGGCGCGAAGGCAACTCCATCTTCTACCGTCGCCGCCTGCCCCAGGCAGATAACGCCGAGGGCGACGTTCACAGCGCCTTGCTGGACGAGCTGGATGATAGGGTCCTCAACGATGAGGTCGCCGCACGGCTGGAGCAGGTCCAGCAGCAGCGAGCGGAACAGAGCCGGGCCTTTTTTGCCCGCCATGCCGAACAGCATGATGCCCAGCAGGAGCTGATCGCCGAATACGGGCAATATGCCGAACAGGCCTGCGAACTGCTGCTGCGCGCCAGCCCGGCGGGAAAACAGGTGCTGGAAATTGGCCCCGGTGACGGGCTGTTCCTGCTGGAGCTGGCCGGGCATTTTGAGCACGTTATCGGCCTGGACAATGCCGAGGCCATGCTCAAGCGGGCTCGCAAGGCCGTCGCCGAGCGGTCCAATGTGGAATTGATGCTGGGAGACTGGCCGGAAGCTGCCAGCAGCCTGCCCACCGTCGACGCCGTGGTGCTGAACATGGTGCTCCATCATCTGCCCGCCCCGGCCAGCGCCATCCGCGCAGCGGCGGCACAATTACAAACAGGGGGCACTCTGCTGATCACCGACCTGTGTCGGCATGACCAGCATTGGGCCCACGAGACCTGCGGGGATTTCTGGCTCGGCTTTGAAGAAGCCGATCTGGTGGATTGGGCCGGGCGCGCCGGCCTTGAATTGCAGGAAAGCCAGTTCCTGGCATTACGGAACGGGTTTCAGGTGCAGGTAAGAACCTTCAGGAAAAACGGTAAATAGAAGCGAGAGGCTGCAAGGGACGAGTACCGCCAGTCTTTTCAGGAAGGTCATTCGCGAGTGGCGAGAAACGAGTTTCGAACGTCAAAGACCCAGCCTTATTTGGTTTTTGCACTTCGCAACTCATTTCTCGACACTCGAAACTAAAAAATTTCCGCGTTGCGGCGTGATGCATGCGGCGTGAAGCATTAACTACAGGGAGCACTCCAGCAATGAGTGAATATTCCATCTTTACCTCCGAGTCCGTGTCCGAAGGCCATCCGGATAAAATGGCTGACCAGATCTCGGACGCCATTCTGGATGCCATCATCAAAGATGACCCCCACGCCCGCGTGGCGGTGGAGACACTGGTAAAAACTGGCATGGCCGTGGTCGCCGGCGAAGTGCGCACCAACACCTACGTGGAACTGGAAGACATTGTTCGTCAGGTGATCCTGGATATCGGCTACGACAGCTCTGAGAAGGGCTTCGATGGCGCCAGCTGTGCCGTCCTTAACGGCATCGGCAAACAGTCCGCCGATATCGCCATCGGGGTAGACGAAGCCGAAGAGAAAGAAATGGGCGCTGGCGATCAGGGCCTGATGTTTGGCTTCGCCACCGACGAAACCGATACCCTGATGCCAGCTCCAGTGTACTACTCCCACCGTCTGGTGGAACGCCAGGCCGAACTGCGCAAGAACGGCACCCTGCCCTGGTTGCGCCCGGATGCGAAAAGCCAGGTCACCCTGCGTTACGACGACACCGGCAAACCCGTGGCCGTGGATGCGGTAGTGCTATCTACCCAGCACTCCCCGGACATCAAGCTGGCCGACCTGCGCGAAGCGGTGATGGAAGAAATCATCAAACCGGTGCTCCCGGAAGAATGGCTGCACAAGGACACCCTTTATCACGTAAACCCCACCGGGATTTTCGTGATCGGTGGCCCCATGGGCGACTGTGGCCTCACCGGCCGTAAGATCATCGTGGACACCTACGGCGGCATGGCCCGTCACGGTGGCGGCGCCTTTTCCGGCAAGGACCCGTCCAAGGTAGACCGCAGCGCCGCCTACGCCGGTCGTTACGTGGCCAAAAATATTGTGGCGGCGGGCTTGGCCAAAAAATGTGAGATCCAGGTGAGCTATGCCATTGGCGTGGCCGAGCCCACCTCCATTTCAGTCAACACCTTCGGCACCGGCAAAATCAGCGATAACGCCATCGTCGATCTGGTCCGTGAACACTTCGATTTGCGCCCACGCGGCATTATCGAAATGCTCGACCTGCGCAAGCCGATCTATCGCCCGACCGCCAGTTACGGTCACTTTGGTCGCGAAGGCTTCAGCTGGGAAAAAACCGATAAGGCCGCCGAGCTGGCCAAGGTACTTTAACGCGAAGACAGATTTGACCTGCCTTGTGAGGGGCGCTGCAGCGGCATGACCGCGAGGCTCGCAAGGCAGGCATACCCGGATTAACTGCGCCCATTCGTCAAAAACGAATGGAGAACACCATGAACGCAAAAACCGATACCTTTACCGACTACAAAGTCGCCGACATTTCCCTGGCCGCCTACGGCCGCTCGGAAATCCATATTGCCGAAACCGAAATGCCGGCACTGATCGCCATTCGCGAAAAATACCGTGCCGAGCAGCCGCTGAAAGGCGCCAAGATCATCGGCTGTATCCACATGACCATTCAGACCGCCGTGCTGATCGAAACCCTGGTTGCCCTGGGTGCCGAAGTGCGCTGGTCCAGCTGCAACATCTTCTCCACCCAGGACCATGCCGCTGCCGCCATCGCCGCTGCCGGTGTCCCGGTGTTTGCCTGGAAAGGGGAAACCGAAGAAGAGTACATGTGGTGTATCGAGCAAACCTGTCGCGACGGCAACGGCGACGTATGGGACGCCAACATGATCCTGGATGACGGCGGCGATCTGACCGGCTATATCCACGAAAGCTACCCAGCCATGCTCGACAGCATTCACGGCATCACCGAAGAAACCACCACCGGTGTTCACCGTCTCTACGAAATGCTGAAAAAAGGCACGTTGAAAGTGCCGGCGGTCAACGTCAATGACTCGGTGACCAAGAGCAAGAACGACAACAAATACGGTTGTCGCCATTCTCTAAACGATGCCATTAAACGTGGCACCGACCACCTGCTGTCCGGCAAGAAAGCACTGGTCGTCGGCTACGGCGATGTGGGCAAGGGCTCTGCCCAGTCCCTGCGCCAGGAAGGCATGATTGTGAAAGTCACTGAAGCCGACCCAATCTGTGCCATGCAAGCCTGCATGGACGGCTTCGAAGTGGTCAGCCAGTACAACGACGGCATCAACGACGGCAGCGAAACCTCTATCAACACTACACTGCTTGGCAACACCGACCTGCTGGTCACCACCACCGGCAACTTCAACGTCTGTGATGCCAATATGCTCAAGGCGATCAAGAAAGGCGCAGTGGTCTGCAACATCGGTCACTTCGATAACGAAGTCGACACCGCCTTCATGCGTGAAACCTGGGAATGGGAAGAAGTGAAACCGCAGGTGCACAAGGTCTGGCGCGACAAGGCCGCCGGCGATTTCCTGCTACTGCTCTCCGAAGGCCGCTTGGTCAACCTGGGCAACGCCACCGGCCATCCCAGCCGCATCATGGATGGCTCTTTCGCCAACCAGGTACTGGCGCAGATGTACCTGTTCGATCAAGGCTACGCCAAGCACTCTGATGCCGTGAAAGAAAAAATGCTCAAGGTAGAGGTGTTGCCCAAACAGCTGGACGAAGAAGTAGCCCGCTACATGGTGGAAGGCTTCGGCGGCGTGATCACCAAACTCAGCAAAGAACAGGCCGACTACATCGGCGTAGACGTGAACGGCCCTTATAAGCCTGAGCACTATAAGTATTAAACGCTGGCACGCACCACGCATCATGCAACACGCGTGGTGCGTGAAGCGGGCAGCATGAAGCGAGCTCCCAATGAAACGAATCAGTTTTGAATTTTTTCCGCCGAAAACCGACGCGGGAAAAGAAAAATTACTGGCCACGCAGAAGAAGCTGCAGGTCAAGAATCCGGAATTTTATTCCTGCACCTTTGGTGCCGGCGGCTCCACCCGTGACAACACCCGTGATGCAGTGAACAAGCTGCGCGAACAGCACGCGGATACTGCACCGCACCTGAGCTGTATCGGCCAGAGCCGGGACGAAATTCTCGAGCTGGTGAACGGATATAAAGAAGCGGGCGTCACCCGCATTGTCGCCCTGCGCGGCGACCTGCCTTCTGGCATGGGCTATGCCCAGAGCGAAATCAAATACGCCGACGAACTGGTGCAATTGATCCGTCAGGAAACCGGCGATCATTTCACTCTGGAAGTCGCCGCCTATCCGGAAATGCACCCGCAAGCACGCAGCTTTGAAGACGACATTGCTCACTTCAAGCGCAAAGTCGATGCCGGTGCCAACAGCGGCTTGACCCAGTATTTCTATAACGCCGATGCCTACGGCTATTACATGGATGCGCTACACAAGGCTGGCTGTGACGCCCCCGTCTACCCAGGCATCATGCCAATCCTTAATGTCGCCAACCTGCTGCGTTTCTCCAGCACCTGTGGTGCCGATGTGCCACGCTGGCTGCAAAGCAAGCTCAACGACATCAAGGACGACGATGCGGCCGTCAAAGCCTTTGGCGAAGACGTCGTGACCCGTCTGTGCGAACAGCTACTGGCCATGGGCGCACCCGGACTGCACTTCTACACCATGAACCAGGCTGGCCCGAATCTGCGCATTCTGGATAATCTGGGAATGTGAGAGAGACGCTGCAACGCGGGTTAGGGACGCTGCCATACGGTGTCGCCCCTGCCCGCGAAAGCTCAGTTCAAAGCCAAAGATTGATAAGCACAAAACCCAGGAACTTTTCGGGCTTTCCTTTTCTCGTAGCTCGTAGCTATTCTTTTCCGCTATAAACATTAGCGCATATTTGTATTTCTCCTGCTTCCTCCCCCGCTCTACCCTTAACAGACTGTTATCAGACACCCGTCACGGAGCGTCACCTTCGCACCCGCCACCAGCGGTTTGTCAGGCCGCTCCCCAATCCCGGCCACACCATGCCGGGAGGAGGTCCACTATGCCCGCCCGCGCACTGGCAGATTTTCTCGATAACAACGGCGTCAATTATCACTGCTACAACCACCCGCCCGCCGTTACCGCTTCCGAGGTGGCACAGTCCGCCCATGTTCCCGGTCGGCATATGGCCAAGACCGTGATTGTGGACGTGGATGGAACGCTGGCCATGGCGGTGCTGCCCGCCAATCAATATCTGGACCCGGAAAAATTACGACTGGCCCTCCATGCCAACCGCGTGGAGCTAGCCGAGGAAGAGGATTTCAAGGATTGCTTCCCACTCTGCGAACCCGGTGGCGAACCCCCGTTCGGGAATTTGTACAACATGAACGTGTATGTGGACGACACCTTACTCAGCGAAGACTGGCTTGCCTTCAATGCCGGCACACACACGGAAGTGATTAAAATGGGCATGGGCGATTTCCTTCGTCTCAGCCAGGCCCAGGCCTGCGCCTTTGCCATGCTTCACTGATTCCCTGCCACCGGTTTCCCCTTTCCCCGCCTTCCCGGCGGGGCTTTCTTTGTTCTTCTGGCCATAGAAGCCAACATCTCCACCTGTTCTGTAGGAGCGGTGGTTCTACCGCGATGCCACTGTCATCGTTCGTTCGCGCCACCGTGGTATGCTAAAGCGAAATGATTGATGGAATGATGGAAGGACACGCATGCCCTCTCGCACCCCGCAGCACCCGCTTCGCCGTACCAAGATTGTTGCCACCGTTGGCCCCGCTTCTGCACCGGAACCCATGCTCGACACCCTGATTGGTGCCGGCGTGAATGTATTTCGGCTGAATTTTTCCCATGGCACGGCAGATACCCACCGCGATACCGCCGACAAGATTCGCCGGTGCGCCGAGCTACGCGGCGAACACGTGGCGATTCTGGCGGACCTGCAGGGGCCGAAAATCCGTATTGGCTGCTTCCGCGACGGCCCCATCATGCTCACCGCCGGGCAACCCTTTACCCTGGATACCGCCCTGCCGGATGACGCTGGCGATGCTGAACAGGTCGGCGTCAGCTACCCGCCGCTGCCCACCGATTGTCAGACCGGGGACATTCTGCTGCTCAATGACGGCCTGCTCGAACTGGAAGTCAACGCCATCCACGGCACTCGCGTGGAATGCACCGTGCGGGTGGGCGGCGAGCTGTCTGACCACAAGGGCGTGAACCGCAAAGGCGGCGGCCTCAGTGCCCGCGCCCTCACCGAAAAGGATCTGGCCGACATTCTCACCGCCGCCGACATGGATGTGGACTTCCTCGCCCTGTCCTTCCCTCGCGATGCCGACGATGTGGAAGAAGCCCGCCGCCATTATCAGGCCGCCGGCGGCAAAGGGGGCATCATTGCCAAAATTGAGCGTGCAGAAGCTGTGGCCGATGACGACACCCTGGACGCTATTATTGTGGCCTCAGACGGCGTCATGGTGGCCCGCGGCGATCTGGCGGTAGAAATTGGCGATGCGGAACTGGTCGGCGTGCAGAAGCACATTATCCGCCGAGCCCGGGCGTTGAACCGTTTCGTCATCACCGCCACCCAGATGATGGAATCCATGATCCACAGCCCCCAGCCGACCCGTGCCGAAGTCTCCGACGTGGCCAACGCGGTACTGGACGGCACCGATGCCGTCATGTTGTCCGCAGAAACCGCCGTGGGGGATTTCCCCAAAGAAACCGTACAGGCCATGGATCGCATCATCCTCGGCGCCGAACGTACCTGGCAGGAACGCCGCAGCGACCGACCCATCAACGAGAGCGCAGATAACATTGATGAAGTTATCGCCATGGCCGCCATGCAAGCCGCCAACCGGCTAAGCAATGTGGCGGCAATTATCGCCATGACAGAAACCGGTAACACACCGCGGCTGATGTCACGGCTGCGTTCCGGCATGCCCATCTATGCCTTTACGCCCTACCCTTCAAGCCAACGACGGGTGGCCATTCTACGCGGCGTTCACGCCATTCCTTTCGACAGCCACGCCCTGGCCAGCGACACCGTCAACCGCCAGGCCGTTAGCATGCTCCAGGACATGGGCGTAGTGCAGACTGGCGACCGGGTCCTTATCACCAAGGGTAACTATGACGACGCCCACGGTGGCACCAACACACTGAAAATCGTAGAAGTAGGCAGCAACATTCAATAGGGGTGACGCTCTTCTTAGCGCGTGGTCAGCCAGCGGTTTTATTTGTTGCCCTCCTCGTATAACCCAGCCGGCAAGACGCTTGACGCCAGTTGCCCGACGAAAAATAGAACCTGCAACCCTGCAGGTTCTTCAGGTCAAGCATCTGGCGTCCATACGCCAGCATTTAAATAACATTCCTACACCATTCCCATACGCAAAAAGACGCCAATAACGGGGTGCCCGTTCTAGACTGAAATAAAACAGTCTCCGTAAGGCGTATAACAATGAAAATCGGTCTGGTTGTGGATTCAGGTTGTGACCTGCCCAAAGACTTTATTGATGCCAATAACATTCTTGTGATGCCGGTCCCCATCCGCATCGGCAAAGAAATTTTCGTGGATGACCGGGACCCGCAGCGGGCACGGGAATTCTATGCACGCCACGAAATCGACAAAACCCACGACGCGGAAACCGCCCCACCCTCCGTAGAACAGATCCGCACCCTGTTACTGGACCATGCCGTCGGCGAATTCGATTACGCCTTGGTGCAAACCGTTCCCAAGAGCCGCAGTCCCATTTACGACAACGCCACCGAAGCCGCCCACGCCATACTGTCCGGCTACAAAAAAGTCCGTGAGGCCGCCGGCCGGGAAGGGCCCTTCCGCATTCGTGTCAGCGACAGCCAGACGCTGTTTGCCGCCCAAGGCGTTCTTGCCGCTGAAACCATGCGCCTGATTAATGCCGGCACCAAAATTGGCGACATTCGCCAGCGCATCAGCGACCTTACCCCCAAGACCACCGGCTATGCGGTGGTGCCAGACCTTTACTACGTGCACAAACGCGCCCGTAAAAAAGGAGACAAAAGTGTTGGTTTTGTCGGTGCGTTGATGGGCTCCGCCCTGGACATTAAACCGATCCTCTGCGCTCGCCGGGACCAGACCTTTCCCGTCGCCAAGGTGCGCGGCTTTGAAAGCGCCGTGGAAAAAATGTTTGCCCACGCCTGCCAATGCGTGGAAGACGGCCTGCTGACCCCGATTGTCTGCGTCAGTTACGCCGGCGACCCGGATGCCGTTTTCCAGATGCCCGGCTTCAACGCCCTGAAAGCCGCTACCGAGAAACACGATGTACAGTTGCTGGTCAGCCATATGGGGCTCACCGGCGGCGTGAATATCGGACCCGGCGCCATCAGCGTGGGGTTTATCACCGACCAGGAAAACTTCCAATAATCACCGATTACCAACCATTTGGCCTCACAGGCCCCTTACCCCTTTTTTCCCAATACAAAAACGCTAGTATGGGCGGCGCACCGTGCACCAATAATGACGCTGGACAGAACGCAAAATAATCCCGGCGCAGGCACACAAAAGCACGATTGCCTCATTGGCTAACGGGAGAGAAAAATGCAAATCGGTCTGGTGGTCGACGCAACGTGCGACCTGCCAAAACACTATATTGATCAACATCAGATACAGGTCCTGCCCATTTCCATCCGCATCGGTGATACCGTGTTTGTGGATAATCGCGACCCACAGCAACGCCAGAACTTTTACGCCGACAACCGGCTGGATAAAGGCCAGGACGCCGAATCCGTCCCGCTGGATACTGACGCCTTCCGCCAGTTCTTTCTCGACAAGATTGTCAGCCGTTACGACTACGCGCTGGTACAAACGCTGCCCGCCAGCCGCAGCCCCATGTTCAACAACGCTACCCGCGCATCCCATGGCATCTTGCGCGACTACAAAGCTGTGCGTGCAGAAGCCGGCGTTGAAGGGCCTTTTGCCTTGCGGGTTACCGATAGCCAGACCCTGTTCTGCGGCCAGGCAGTGCTGGCCGCCGCCACCATCAACATGATTCGCAAGGGCATGCGCGTTAGCGATGTCCGCAATCGGGTAAACGCGCTGATTCCGCTCACCAGCAACTACTCTGTCGTCGATGATCTTTACTACGTACAGAAACGGGCACGCAAAAAAGGCGACAAAAGCGTCAGCTGGCTAAGTGCGAAATTGGGCAGCACCCTGGATATCAAACCTATCCTGTGCGCGCGGGCAGGCGAATCGTTTCCGGCGGACAAAGTGCGAGGTTACCCAGCCGCTGTGGAAAAAATGTTCAAGCATACCTGTGACTGCATTCGCCAAGGCCTGCTGGAACCGGTTGTCTGTGTCAGCTATGCCGGCGACGAAAACCGTATTGCCGAACTACCCGGGTTCCGCGAATTAAAAGTGTGCGCCAAACAACATGGTGTGGAACTGCTCAGCACCGGCATGAGCCTCACCGGCGGCGTCAATCTTGGCCCTGGCGCGGTCAATGTGGGCTTTATCAGCGAGACCACCACGTTCTCCTGACATCCGGGCTCCGCCGCTGGCGGCACAGGCAATACAGACCTGCCTGTGCCGCCACGCCCCTCACTTTCTCACTTGTAACATTCTCTCCCAACGCTTTCTCAAGCGCCGCCCGAAGACGGCTTTTCGGCAACAGTCTTCCTTCTGTATTGCTGGCATAGTAGCGCCTGAATTGAAGGAGGAACCATGTCTGATTCCATTAGTACCTTGAAAAACAAGGGCTTGCCCGCCGATGCGCTGGCCTTTATCGAGTCCCTGCCCGCTGACCAGGCCAGCAAACTGGCGGACACCCTGCTCGCCGCACTCCAAACCAAAGACGCCCGCGTGGAAAAGGCCATGAGTAATGCCTTGAACGTGGTGCCCGGGCCTTTCCGCCGTCCGGTCAAAAAAATGTTGTTCGGTTAAGTCCGCAGGAGACAGATCATGCATATTGAAACCCAGGCCGAGCTACTCAAGCTGAGCCGTCTGCTGGAAACCGATGAAGCCGACATGGCTTTTTTGGACGGCCAGAACTTGAATGCCCTGGCCGCGTTCCGTAACAGCGTTTCCAGTTTTTTCTATGAACAGCACCAGGACAGCTACCAGCGTCTGGCCGGTATCAGCAAGCTGGTGCCCACCGGTGCCAGCGCCAAACTGGCGACCACCGTGCTTGGCTCTGTGCTGGCCGCGGGCATTGCCTCCGAACTGCCCGCCGAGCGAGCCATCAAACTGGCTGACAAGCTGCCCGACGATTTTCTTGCCAAGCTGTGCATCCATTTGGAGCCGACCTACTCCCGCCCCTTGCTAGCCGCCATGCCAGACAAGATTGTCGCCACAGTTGCCAAAGCGCTACTGGCCATGAATGAGCACATCACCCTGGCCCGCTTTGTCGCCGTGATTCAGCCATCTGCCCTGAAGGCCGTCACCAGCACTGTTAATGACGGTGAAGCCATGGTGAAAATCGCGCTGTATCTGGAAGACAAAAGCAAACTCGACACCCTGCTTGGGCTACTCAGCGAGACCCAGCAACGGGCCACCCTGAAAGCCGCCACGGACCATGAGCTGTGGCCCGCCGTACTGTCATTGAATGGCCACCTGAACACCCAGCTCCGCGGCCAGATGGGCAACCTGGTGGCCGAACAGGGCGAAACGGTACTGAGCCGTATCATTGAAGTCGCCAGTGACCAGCAGCTGTGGACCAACCTGCTGCAAGCAGTGAATGCCATGGACAATACCCATCAGCAGGCCGTGGTCAATGTGGCCAAGCTTCGCGAAGAGCACATAATGGAAAACCTGATCACCACTGTGGCTGAAGAAAGCAGCTGGGATGAATTGCTGCCGCTGCTGCCGCTACTGGACCATGCTCACCTGACCCCGGCACTGGACGTGCTCACCGAACGCCAACCCCAGACGCTGGACCAGGCACTGACCCAGGCCCACGACAGCAACCTGCTGGGTCTGTTCGGGCACTTGCCGGAAGGAGAAGAGCCGCGCGTTGCCAAGGCACTAAAAAGCCACGCCACGGATAGCTGGCAGGCATTCGTTGCGCGCAACAGCGATGCCCAGGAAATCGCCTCACTGCAAGCCCAGTTGGGCTGAGAGACGTTAGCTGCGAGGCCGGGTTGCGGTTACCCCGCACCCGGCCCCGACGACGATCACGAGCGACTTGCCGGATACCGGGGCAAATCATCATTGATGGTCCACCAGCTTCAGGCTGAATCCACGCAACATTGAAACGCCGGCCGAGTCACCAACGGCTCATTCAACAACCCCGCCGCAAAGACAACTTCCTGCGTACATATTCATTCCATTTCAGTTGAAAGTTCAAAGTGTAAAGTTGAAAAGCGCGAGTAAGGCCGTGCGGAACTGATCGCTCCTGCTCGCGATTCTGTTCCCGAATCTCGGCGCCAAGCTTTATAGGCTGGCTACGTAAACAGATCGAGTTGCAGCTTTACACTTTGAACTTTTAACTCACCGCTCAACCCGCCATATGCTCCACCAAAAAATCCACGAACTGGCGCACCTTGGGTGACAGATGTCGGTGGCGGGGATAGACCACCCAGACCGCTGTGTGAGTGCAGGCATACTGATCCAGCACCGACACCAACTGCCCTCGAGTCAGATCTTCTTTCACATAATAATCCGGCAATTGCGCCAATCCGATGCCCTTGCGGGCCGCATCCAACAAAGCCGCCCCGGAGTTACCTTTCCAGTTTCCCTGCACCTTGCTGTGACGATGCTGACCCTCCACATCAAAAGTCCACTGCTCCGACGAGCCCTGCAGGCAGTTATGGCCACTCAACTCCCCCAACGTATGCGGGCGAGCATGGCGGGCAAAATAGTCCGGCGAGCCCACCACATATTCCTGCCGCGGACAGAGCTTGCGGGCAATCAGGGATGAATCGAGTAAGGCACCAGTGCGAATAGCCACATCGAAACCTTCATCTACGATGTCCACCCGCCGGTTGGTGAAATCCAGCTGCACGGATAACTGCGGGTGCAACGCCAGAAAGTCATTCACTAACGGCGCGATAAAACGCTCCCCAAAGGTGGTGGCACAGGTCAGCCGCAACACCCCGGTAGGCTGTTGCTGGAAATCACTGATCGCATTCAGCGCCTCCTGAAAACCATCAAAAAGCTGGCAGCAATGCTCGAAGTAGACCGTGCCCGCATCGGTGAGTGTTAACCGCCGGGTCGTACGATACAAAAGCTGCGTCCCCAGCTGGGTTTCCAGCCGCGCCACCAGCCGGCTGACATGGGAGCTGGACACGCCCAAATGCCGGGCGGCCCGTGCAAATGAACCGCCACGCACCACTTCCACAAAGGCCTCAATCCGATCCCAATGCTGCATTGTTGCTCCTGAGCAATAATCTATTGTCGGATTGTGCCTTATCTCCCTATTACATACCCAGTAGACTCAATGCTCGTTTAATCCTTATTTGGAGACAGGGTATGAAATCGCGCGCCGCCGTGGCCTGGGAAGCAGGCAAACCGTTGGTTATCGAAGAAGTCGATGTGGCTGGCCCCAAGGCCGGTGAAGTGCTGGTGCAGATCGTCGCCACCGGTGTCTGCCACACCGATGCCTACACCCTGTCCGGGAAAGATCCGGAAGGCCTGTTCCCCTCCATCTTCGGCCATGAGGGCGCCGGCATCGTCCAGGAAGTGGGCGAAGGCGTCACCAGCCTGAAACCCGGCGACCATGTGATTCCGCTCTACACCGCCGAATGTCGCCAGTGCAAATTCTGCCTCAGCGGCAAAACCAACCTTTGCCAAGCGGTACGCGCCACCCAGGGCAAGGGCCTGATGCCGGATAGCACCAGCCGCTTCTCCCTGAACGGCAAACTGCTGCACCACTACATGGGCACCAGCACCTTCTCCGAGTACACCGTGGTACCAGAAATTTCCCTGGCCAAGGTGAGCAAGGAAGCACCACTGGACAAAATCTGCCTGCTCGGTTGCGGTGTCACTACGGGCATTGGTGCGGTACTCAATACCGCCAAGGTAGAAGCCGGATCCACCGTTGCGGTGTTCGGCCTCGGCGGTATCGGCCTGTCAGTTATTCAGGGTGCGGTGATGGCCAAGGCAGAACGCATCATTGCCATCGACACCAACTCGACCAAGGAAACCCTGGCACGACAATTCGGCGCCACCGACTTTATCAACCCGAAGGATTACAACGATTCAATTCAGGAAGTCATTGTCGAACTCACCGACGGTGGCGTGGATTATTCCTTCGAGTGCATCGGTAACGTGAACGTGATGCGCTCCGCGCTGGAGTGCTGTCACAAAGGCTGGGGGGAATCCATTGTTATTGGTGTTGCCGGTGCCGGCGAAGAAATTTCCACCCGACCGTTCCAGCTGGTCACCGGTCGGGTCTGGAAAGGCTCTGCGTTTGGCGGCGTGAAAGGCCGGACGGAATTGCCCGGCTACGTGGATCGCTACATGAAAGGCGAAATCAAGATTGATGAATTCGTTACCCACACCATGGGGTTGGAAGACATCAATACCGCCTTTGATTTGCTGCACGAGGGCAAAAGCATTCGGTCCGTAATCTTGTTCTGATCTTGGCTGTGGGAGCCAGCCTGTTGGCCAATCGTTGTTGTAAAGGGTAAGGCGAGTAACGAGTTTCGAGTTTCGAGTTGCGAAAGGCAACACACGGCGAGAGCCGGATTTTGATCTTCGAAACTCGCTTCTCGAAACTCGACACTGATGACCTCGCCTTGGCTCGGATCCCTTGCAGGCAAGCTCCCACAGCAGCTTTGTAGAAGGATAGCTCCATGGATATCGAATTAGTGTCCGCCACCAAATCCTTTGGTGGCTGGCTGAAACGCTATAAACATCGTAGCCAGATACTCAACTGCGAAATGATCTTTGCGATCTACCTGCCTCCAGCAGCGGAGAGCAATGATGTTCCGCTACTGTGGTGGCTGTCCGGGCTGACCTGCACAGATGAAAACTTCATGCAGAAAGCCGGCGCTCACAAAACCGCCGCGGAACTGGGACTGGCGATTGTCTGCCCGGATACCAGCCCCCGTGGCACCGACCTGCCCGGTGAACATGAAAGCTACGATTTCGGTTCCGGCGCCGGCTTCTATGTGAATGCCACCCAGTCACCCTGGAGCCAGCACTACCGCATGTACGACTATGTGACGGAAGAATTACCGGCGCTGGTACAGGAGCATTTTCCCCTCAACGGCAAGCAGGCCATCAGCGGCCACTCCATGGGCGGTCACGGCGCCCTGATCTGCGCCCTGAAAAACCCGGGCCGCTACACCTCGGTCTCCGCCTTCGCCCCGATCAGCAACCCGATGCAATGCCCTTGGGGCGAAAAAGCGTTGGCCGGTTATCTGGGCGACAACAAGGATAACTGGAAAGCCTGGGATAGCTGCGAGCTGCTGAAGGAAAAAGGAAGTCCCTTACCACTGATGGTGGATCAGGGGGATGCGGATAATTTCTATACCGATGGTCAGCTACGTCCGGAAGCACTAAGCGCGGCCTGCGAAGAAGCCAGCGTACCGATCACCCTGCGCATGCAGCCCGGTTACGACCATTCCTATTTCTTTATCGCCAGCTTTATTGAAGACCACCTCAAGTATCATTGTCACCACTTGAGCCAGTAAGGCAGCCACGAAAAGGAAACAAAAAAGCCAGAGCATTACTCTGGCTTTTTTTATCGGCTCAAGGTCAATACCTTGAGCATTCCCTAGCTGTTCATGAAACCGGCCAAGCGTTGATTGATGGTGCCGGTACATTCGCTGATGATGTCATCGATAATCTCCGCACAGCTGGGGTAGCTATCGATCAGCCCCTGCACCATGCCCGACGTCCAGATGCCGCCATCGATTTCACCGGAGGTGAGCGCGGCCTTGCCTTTGACGCCAGCCACCAGGTCCACGATATAGTCGAACTTCATGTCCTGACCTTTTTCGCGTTCGATTTCATTAACTTTGGTGGCCACCCGGTTCTTGTAAACACGGGCAGTGTTTTTCAGTGGGCGGAAAATCAAAGCGGTATCCAGCTCGGAGGCTTCGGCAATGGCTCGCTTCATGTTTTCGTGCACTGGCGCTTCCTTGGAAGCCAGGAAACGGGTACCCATGTTGATGCCGTCGGCACCCAGCGCCAGACACGCCGCCATCTGTGCACCGGTTCCAATACCACCGGAAGCAAGCATAGGAATTTTCAGAACACGGGCAGCTGCGGGCAACAGAACCAGATTGGGGATATCGTCTTCTCCCGGGTGGCCGGCACATTCGAAACCGTCCACCGAGACCGCGTCCACACCCACTTTTTCTGACTTGAGGGCATGCCGCACGGAGGTACATTTATGCACCACCTTCACCCCGTATTCCTTGAACAGGGGCATGTGCGGTTCCGGGTTACGGCCGGCCGTTTCCACCACGGTGACACCGTTCTCGCAAATCACCCGGGCGTATTCATCGTAGGGCACCGGCTTGATGGTCGGCAGAATGGTGAGGTTTACTCCGAACGGCTTGTCAGTCATTTCCTTGCAGCGCTTGATCTCCTTGTCCAGATCTTCCGGGGTTGGTTGCGTCAAGGCAGTGATAATGCCCAAGCCGCCAGCATTGGAAACGGCGGCAGCCAACTCTGCATACCCCACGTTCTGCATACCGCCCTGAACGATCGGGTACTCAATACCAAGCAATTCGGTAATACGCGTTTTCATCGGTGTTCCTCTCTCATTGTACCTGCATGGTGCCTGTCTCCAGACGCGGCGCCAGCTCACTAGCATTGCCGTATGCGCCTTGATGGCGAACGTGAATGCAGTATGTCCGGGGCGTCCACGGAGCGCGATGGGGAAATTAATCACGCCACAGGGCGTGTCAGCAATGACAGGAATTCTCACGGCCGGGGTCAGTCCGGATAGCACGCCCCCTGCAGATGGCCTGATCAGCACAGAATTCGCCGGCTGCAATGCAGCCCTGCGTTTCCCTGTCACAGGGACCACGCTACACAGCATTATCTGTTTTGTATGCCAGTGCGGTCTGTTTTCTGGCCCGTGCCGGGGTGTTGCCGGTCCAACGGCGATAGGCGCGGCTGAAGGCGCTGTGCTCGGAAAACCCCAACAGCAAAGCAATATCCCCCAGGGTCAGTGACAGGTCAGCCAGATAGTGGCGAGCCAATTGCTCCCGGGTACGATCCAGCAGTTCCCGCCAGGTTAATTGCCGCTCGGCGAGGCGCCGCTGCAGGGTGCGCACCGACATGTGCAGCTCCGCCGCCAAGCGCGGCAAGGTAACGGCAGCCTCCGGCAACAGCCGCACCATGGCTTGCTGCAACGCCCGGTCAAAGCTGTCGGACCCCGGCAGGGCCAGCAGCATGGCCTGGGCTTGCCGGTCCAGCAGACTGCGCATGCTTGGGTCACTGTGCGGCAAGGCAATGCCCAGAAAATGCAGCGGAAAAACCACACACGTATACGGCTGGGCAAACTGTACCGCACAGCCAAAAAAAGCCTCGAACGCAACCCGCGACGGTTCTGGCGGTGCGGCAAAAGCAAAATCCACCCGAGCGGGCGCAGGGGGGGAGTCCACCTGCCGCCTCAGGAAGCTGATCAAGGCGGCAATGGCCACACTGTCCGCCAGCTCACCAGTGGAATCCTGTCCCGGCCAGCGCACCAGCATGTGATCGCCCTCGCCCACCACTTCCACCATGTCCTGGCCATAAAACAACGCTTCGTAGCGCTGGTAGGCCAACATGGCTTCGCCCAGGGTACGGCAGGTGAGAATCAGGTACCCCAGCATGCCCACGTGGCGGGGCTGGATCATCGCACCAATCTCCAGCCCCGGCACCAACCGCTCGGGGCGCAGGGCAACCGCCTGCTGCAATAAATCCCGCCACAGGGCCAAAGGCACCACATCCGCCGGCGAGCGGCTGTCCAGCACAGTGCGCAATGCGGGGGCGGGCAGGTTTTCCCGGTCGAGCCAGTCAGTTAGCAACTGCACCCAAGCACCGGTCACGCGCATGGCAGCGGCCATGGTGTCTCCTTGTCGGTGACGTTTATCCTGTTGGCATCAATTGTCAAAAATAAGGCACGGATCGTCAATACAGAAACACCCGCTTGGCGCACACTGCTTTCAGCGTCTTTTACACCTTCCCCCATAACAGCCCCGAGGCTCCCATGGCACTGATGGACTGGTTCAACACTGTTTGGCAGAACAGCGGCTTGGTGCCACTGTGGAATGCCCTGCCCGACTGGCTGGCACTGGATGCCCGACAGCTGATTTTTGTGGTGGCAACACCACTCTTTATTGGTTTGTTCCTGTGGGAGTACCGCAAGATCCGCCACAACAAGCAGTTGGTGGATGGCCGCGAATCCTGGCTCAATTTCATGCTGGGGGCGGGCTACCAAACCACCGAATTGCTGTTCGCCGGGCTGATCGCTTTCCCCCTCTATGCCTTCGCCTACCAGCACCGGTTGCTGGACGTGGACCTAAACGTGTTCACCGCCATCGCTCTGTGGTTCTTGGTGGATTTTTGCTACTACGGCTTCCACCGCACCTCCCACCGGGTGCGTTGGTTCTGGGCCGCCCATGTAACCCACCACTCCTCCGAGCGGATGAATTTCTCCACTGCCATGCGTCAGAACGCCACCAATATTTTCAACGGTGGCTGGCTGTTCTATGTGCCGCTGGCGTTTCTGGGGTTTAACCCGGTATGGATCGGGGTGAGCTACGCGCTGTCGCTGGTGTACCAGTACCTCATTCACACCACCTTGGTGGGCAAGCTGCACCCGGCTATCGAGTACGTCTTCAATACACCCAGCCACCACCGGGTACACCACGGCCGAAACCCGGAATACATCGACCAGAACTACGCGGGTGTTTTTATTATCTGGGACCGCCTGTTTGGCACCTTTGTGGAAGAAAAAGACGATCAGCCGGTGGAATACGGCATCACCCGCCCGGTGTACAGCAATAGCCTGATAGTGAACTGGTGCCATGAATACGTGGACATGTTCCGGGCCATGCGTCAGAAAGGCCCGCTAACGCAGCGCCTGAAACACCTGTGGAAACCGCCGGAATGGGAGAGGAAGCAGTAGCGAGTTCAAAGTTTAAAATTGAAAAGCGCGGGGCAGCGCGGCAGCAAGATGACCGGTTGGCACTCACCTTGCTCGCGTTTGCACTTTCAACTTTCAACTTTCAACTGACGCCCCGCCAACGCCTGCTGATAAAAACCCCACGCCATCACCCCGGCCAGTACATTGCCAAATGCCGCGCCCAGAGCGAAGCCGCCGAAGCCGCCCAGCTCAAAACCGAGCCACAACAGGGGCAGGTAGCACAGGAACAAACGCAGGAAGGAAATCAGCATGGCACGCATGGGCCAGCCCAGTGCATTACTGGCAGACACCACCAGCATGCAGACACCCAGAAAACCATAACTGGGCGGCATCCAGCGAATCAGCACGGTCAGGTAGGCCTGCACCGCCGGAGTGTCCACCAGCAAATTGGCCAGCGGTGCCGCCAGCAACGCCATGACCAGCCCCAGCAGCACCTGCCAGGCAACCACCATGCCTGCCGCCACCTGCATCAGCCGCCGCACGGTGGCCCAGTCATTGCCGCCGTAACATCGCCCCAGCCAAGGCGGCAGAGCCATGGTCATTCCCAGCACCAAAACGATGGAAAAACTCTCCAGACGGCTAGCCATGCCCCAAGCCGCCACCGCCTGGTCACCGGAGCGGGCCACCAGCGCCGTGGCCACCATGGCTGCCAGCGGCGGCATTAGCTGGCTGATCATGGCCGGGCCAGCGATCTGCGCAAACGGCCAAGCGGAAGCACGCATCTGCACCAGCATGCCGGTACGCTGCACCCAGCCCTTGCCCCGCAATGATAGAGCCACAATGACTCCGCCCAGGGTAAACGCCAACAGTGTCGCCAGCGCCGCACCGGGCAAGCCGAAGCCCTGCCAGCCGCCAATGCCAAAAATCAGAATCGGGTCGAACAGCAGATTCAGCAGGCTGGTGAGCACCATCATCATGCCCGGGAAGCGCGTGTTGCCGTGGGCACGAAACAGGCTGTAGCCAAAGTACACCACCCCACCGACCCACATGGCCGGCACCTGCAAGGCCCAAAAGGGGCGGATCATGGCGCGGATTTCTTCACTGGCCCCCAGCAACGCAAACGCCGGCTCCTGAATCAGCCACAACACCAACACCAGCACGCCCTGCAGCACACCACCCCCCACCAGCACCAGCGCCCCCAGCCGGTTGGCCTGCTCCTGCTGGCCGGCACCGATAGCCCGGGATATCAGCGCGGCAATGGCGATGCCGATGCCGACCTGCACACCAATAACCAGAAACGCCAACGGAAAGGTGAACGACTGGGCCGCCAGTGGTGCTGTACCCAGCCGGGCCACAAAGATGCTGTCGACCAGATAAAAGCCCAGCAAAGACATGATTCCCAACGCCATGGGCCAGGTTTGCTGCCATAGCTGGCGGACGAGAGTCAGGGTCGGGAGTGACGCCGTATTCGAAGCCGGAGAATCTGTCACTTTGCTTCCTGTTCGTTGTCCACATCGCCGGGGTCGCGCCCCTTGCTACGCTCATAAGTGACAATGGCACTGCCGATGCTGCCAATCAGCATGCCCACCGAGCCGATGATAAACAGCCAGGTCCCCGCTCGCTGCCAGCTTTCCCAAAGGAAGAACACACTACCCACCACAAAAGTACCGTTGCCGATCAGCCCGAGAGTGACATGAAACCACTGATACTGATGGATCAGGGCCCGAGTGATCGCCCAGCTTGTGGAATCAGGGGAGGAAGGTGTTATCGGTCTCATCGTGTTCCCTGTTTTTGAATGGGAGTAAATGGGAACGCGAGACTAACACGGCCACCGGAGGCTGTCCGTCATTGCCCGGGGAGATAACACCGGGGCATGACCGCCGCTACAGGGGCTGCACCCGGCCCACCAGTTTGCCGGTTTCCACCAACTCCAGAAACTCATCGCCGAGTCGCTGGCTTTCGGCGATAGCCTTGCGCCAGTACGCCTCGCGACCGGCATCATCGCCAAGATAATGTTTGAAATCGGTACGGTCAGGCAGCTTGCCGTGGGGCAAGCTGGCCAAATACTCCCGGGAGGGGGATACCATCAACAGGCGACGCAATCGCTGTGGGTCACCGTTGCGCCAGCGCAGTGGCTTATCGAACCAGCCGGGAATCACCCGGTCGGTAAAGTGCGGGTATAGCACGATGCCCTCACTCTGGTACGGCAGGTCCAGGTGATAATCGAGCATGCCGCCATCACGATAAACGCCTTCCGGGGCACCGGATAAATCTGTCACCCCGTCCAGCACCATGGGAATAGCCGCGCTGGCCAGCAGGGCCGCACGCACGTTATCCGCCTGCAAGTCGATATGGTGGGTGGTGAAATCATTGAGCGGCCCCAGCGGCAAATCTGCCCCTTTCTGATAGACAAGACCACGCTCCATAAACAGCCCCGTGGCACGGCGACTGACAAAATTCGTACCGATCAGCCCCGCCAAACCGAGTCCCAAACCGAAACCGCCGCGCCGGGCCATCAGCCCCCGGCTGCGAATCACCACAATCACTAACCGATAATCCGGGTTATGCAGAATATGCTGGTCACGATCTTCCAGCAGTTCCGACAACATCTGCGCGCAGCGAAGGCTGACTTCCTTTGCGGTAATGCCCTTGGGGAAACGCTGCTGGGTGTAAAGATCGGCCAAGCGGGCCAGGCCATCGCGGGGGTTCCCCATGGTGATGGCGGCAAAGCGCCAGCTACCGATGGAGGCGCCAATCAAGGTGCGCGGGCGCGGCGCCGACGGCAGAAAATCCCCGAACACGGCTTGATCCAGGCCGTTGATCCCCAGTGCTTTGGGCCCCCCGGCTGCACCAGGAACGATGTCCACGTCTGCGGCCCGCAGGCCATGCTCACGTAAATGCGCAATGGCATCGCTGCCCGCGCGCAAGGTCAGCGCCGGGGCTGAGGTATGAATGGCGACCACCCGATGTCTCCGAATCCGCTCCAGAAAGGCCCGCTATGCTAGCGAGAAATGGGGCAAGAACGAAATATCATTCTACTATCAGGAAAGAGAAGCAGCACGCACCAAGCCTCACGCGACACGCAAAATCACTCTGTGTCGGCCAGAAAATCACCCAGTGCACGGGTAAAGGCTAATGGCTGGCTCATCAACGGCACATGCCCCGCCTTCGGCAAGACCACATGCCGGGCCCCGATCAGCCGGGCGAATTCTGCCTGCCCCTGTGCGGGATACAGCGGAGAGCGGGCACCGGTAATCACGGTGGCCGGCACGGAAAAATTGGCCGCAGAGGGCCGATAGTCATGGGCACCAAACAAATAGGCATTCAGGTAAGCACGGATATCCTCCAATTCAGCCACCGGCAAAACCCGCGCCCACAGTGACGACCAACGGGCCGTGGCACTGAAGGCCGAGTGCAGCCCCCGGCGGCCGGCAATTTGCCCAAGGATATCCGTGAGCCGCAGCAGGATCGCGGCGCGCAACCCTGGCGCCAGGCTGACAATGCGACCCTGGTCCGGCGCAGCGTCCAGCAGTGCCAGCAACTCGCGCAACTGCGCGTAGAAATGCCCCTGCCGCTCCCCGAACAAGCCATGGGACCAGTCAGCCTTGTTATCAGTGCACGGCGATTGGTCCACATGCAGGTAGCGCTTCACCGGGGTGAAATCCCCATGGGCATGCCAGTGCAGGCTGGTGGTAGCGCCCAACGAGTAGCCCACCAATTGAAAATCCCGCAAGCCGAAATGGTGTACCAGATCTTCCATGTCCTGCATGTGATTGTGAAACACGTCCGCCTGGTTGAAACGGGCCACCGACGAGCCACCCGCACCGCGTAGATCAGGAATCACAAACTGAAAGCGGCGCAGAAAGGGAAACACAAAGGGCAGCCAGTCACGCCCCTGCATGCCCAGCCCGTGCAGCATCAGCACCGGCTGGCCACGGCCCAACAACCGCACACGCAACGTGGCGCCATCCCTGGCTGGAAATAACGGCATCAGGCTCCCCTGTGTTGGCACCCGTTTTTTCGCAGGCGCTCTTATTTTTTATGGGCCGTACCAGGTTACTCGCCGTACAGGCAAAGGTAGGCCGTATCGATGGCCACTTTTACCTGAAATTTCTGGTTAGCCTCAATCTCGAAGGTCTCGCCGGCAGCAAATGTCTGCCAGTCGGCGCTGCCCGGCAACTTCACGGTCAGGGCACCGCTGGTCACGGTCATGGTCTCGTGTTCACTGGTGCCGAATTCGTAATCCCCCGGCGCCATCACACCGATGGTGGCCGGCTTGGATTCGGTTTGAAAGGCAATGGATGCCACCTTGGCATCGAAGTATTCGTTGACCTTGAACATACAAGAGACTCCGCTAATTCATGGAGGCGCGAGTATGCCAAAAGCTGGAGCAAATCGCTGCTTATTCCGCGCTACGGCTCACTCGGTTATGCAGGACGGAAATCGGCGAAGACCGGTCTCTGCCGTCACCAGCCTAGGTCGAATTAGCCTGAAAGGCGTAATCCGACATTCAGCGATGAGGTAAATAGCAAGATGGGTTGTCGGCTTACGGCTACGCCCTAAGCCGACCTACGAAGACCAGCAATTCTTGATTCAGGAGCCATCCACCTGCTGACAGAAAACATCCATGGCCACTGCATCACCAAAACCAGACATGGCAACAATTACATCGTAACTCTTGCCTGCGGTGATTGTGTCGCATTCCACGTTACCCGTAGGGTTTCCTGTTTGGTCAACCGTGACCATCAACTTCCCGGCAGTCTCAGGCGTTACTTGGGTGAAAGCGCTCACATCGCCATACGCAAGATTAGTGGCCAGGTTCACCGGCGTTACTTCATTGGTATTAACCGTAATGGGCTGATCTTCCCGCTCTGACAAGGCATTGATCAAGCGTACTTTTACTGTCCCAGCGGCCACGGAAGGGCGACTTTGGGGATACAGTTTCAACATCGGCTCCTGCGAGGCCCCAGCGACCCCTGACACTTGCCCCATCGCCACCAACGTATATGCGGCGCCCGCAGAAAGGCTCAATGCCGTATCTTTAACCAGTTCCGTCGCGTGGTTGCTGTTTACTCGAAAAGTGACCGTCTCAGTATCCGCATTCAGCTTGAAACGCAGTCCATCTTGCTCGTCTGTGGAGTAGGGCCGCTGGTTAAACAACACATCACCGCTCGCCACCAAGTCTACCGTGGTCGTGGAGGCATCTCCTGCGCCCGTATCTGTGATTTGGTTATGGAAATAAATTTCTGCGGGTTCACGTAACAGATCCTCCACGTCATCGTCATCACCGCCACAGCCGGCCAGCACTACTGCGCTGGCCATCGCCAGCATGCCGATCATTTTCATAACTTCTCCCGCAACAAACGCAAAAAGGGCATCGTAATCATACCGACGCCCTGCTTTTGGTATTGGTTGGCAGTTCAGAGGTTTTTCGTAGTGAAACGTGCCCGCCGTTCAGTGACTAAAACGGCTGGCAGTACAGGGAAATCTGATCATCATCGCTATCGAATTCCGTGTAGGCGATGATCGCATCATAGCTGCGGCCGCTGCTGACGCTGCAATTCACATCATCGATGATCACGCCCTGGGTCTCGTTATTGATGGTCACCGCCAGACTGCCGCCAGCGCTCAGGGACACATAGCTGCTGCCATCGGCATATTCAAGACCGCTGACCAGCGCCTGGCCACCAGGTGCACCACCGCTTGCGGTGATACTCAGCTCGTCCCCGGACAGACGCGACAGCGTATTGATAAAGCGCACCCGAATTTGACCGCTGCCCACATCCATCTTCTGGTGGCTGAATGTCTTCAACTGACGATTATCCAGGGTGGTATCTCCCATCAGCACCACTGAGTAGCGATTGCCCCCGGTGAGCGTGCGGTTGATCGGACCACTGACCAAGGTGCTGCCGGAACTGATGCCGCGGGCATCAAACGCTATGGACTCACTGTCGTCGTCCAGCTCCAGGCTGTTGGCACCCACGCTGCCCCGCGTGGTGTAAGCCACGCCACTTTCCAGCGCCGTGGTCTGATCATCCACGAACAGGTCCACGGTCACATCGTCTTCGCTGCCCCCGCCCACTTGGGTAAGTTGGTTATGGAAGTACAGTTGGGCGCTGTCGGAGGAGGAGAAAATACCGCCGTCTTCATCTTCGTCACAGCCGAAAGCGGACAACCCGGCCACAGACGCCGCCAACACCAATCGCAGAAAAATCATTGTTGCTCACTCCCGGAAGATGCCTCATCCGGCTCGCTTTCAGCCGGTAACGCAGGCACATCTTCCTCGTTAAATTCACGAATAAAGATACCCCAGAACGCCACAAAAAGGGCAGCCAACAGTGGCCCTACCGCAAAACCGGTGATCCCGAACATGGCCAACCCGCCCAGGGTGGAAAACAGCACCACATAATCCGGCAGCTTGGTATCGCGGCCCACCAGAATCGGGCGCAAAATATTGTCCACCAAGCCGATAACGAACACCCCGAACAGAATCAGAATAGTGGCTTCGGTCATGTCGCCAACGGCGTAGAGGTACAGCGCCACGGGAAACCAGATCAAGCCCGCGCCCACCGCCGGGATCAGCGATAGCACTGCCATCACCACGCCCCACAGCAAGGCCCCCGGGATGCCCAGCCACCAGAAGATCAAACCACCCAGCGCGCCCTGGGTAATCGCTACCAGCAGGTTACCCTTGATGGTGGCTCGGGTGACTTCCGCGAACTTGGCAAACAGCAACTTTTCACGCTCATCGCCCAATGGCAGGGCGCGGATCAGCATGGCCACCATGGAGTCACCGTCACGGATCAGGAAAAACGCCAGGTACAACATCAAGCCCAGGTTAAGAAAAAACTGGAAGGTGTTTTGCCCTACCGCCAACGCCCGCTTGGCGAGGAACTGCCCCGCACCCGTGAAGGCTTTGACCGCCTGTTCCTTGATTTTCTCTAGGTCCACATCAAAACGCTCTGCCAGGGACTGCAGCCCCGGGAAGGCGTGCTTGATCTTGTCCACATAACTGGCCAGATCAATTTCACCGCTTTGCACTTTCTGGAACAGGCCCACGCCTTCCGTCACGAACGACGTAGCCACCGCCAGCACCGGGATCACCACCAGCACCACACACAGCAGCAGCGTAAACAGCGCCACCAGGTTTCGCCTTTGCGGCCACCGGGACAGCAGTTTTTTATGGAACGGGTAGAAAATAACGCTGATGGCACAGGCCCAGAAAATAGGCGCGAAGAAAGGCTGAATCAGCAGGGCAAAGACCGCGCTGACCGCCACCAACGCGAACAGGAAGGCGCGCTGTTCCAGTTTTTCCGACAATCCCGTGTCCCGCATCCTGCCGCTTCCCAGAGTCTCGTTATTGGAATGTTCGTCGACGCACAGGCGTCAATCAGCCCGCGGTCAGCATGGTAGAACCCAGATACGCCATATAGGCCACATAGACCACCAACAACCCGATGCCGTTTGCTCGGTTGATCTGTCCTTTGCGACCCCACAAGCCAAAGCCCATGACGAACAACACCAGCGTCAGCCCCATCATCAGAGACCAGTCACGCTGCAACACCACCGCTTCCACCGACATGGGTTTGATGGCGCCCGCAATACCGACCACCGCCAGGGTGTTGAACAAATTCGAGCCTAGCACGTTACCAAAGGCGATATCGTGCTCGCCCTTGCGCACCGCGGCAATGCTGGAGGCCAGCTCTGGCAGGGAAGTGCCAATCGCCACGATGGTCAGGCCAATGATCAGGTCGCTAACACCCAGCGACTGAGCAATGAATACCGCCCCCCACACCAGCGCTCGCGAACTGACCACCAACAGAATCAACCCCACTACCAGCCAGAACAGGGACGTTTTCAGGGGCAGCGGATGATCCGCCATCTCGGTTTCAACGTCCCCGGCCAGCACTTCTCCCTTGCCCGTCATGGCGGCAAAGATCGACCAGCCCATTAGCACGGCCAGCACGGCAAGCAGCACCCAGGAATCCAGGCGGGAGATCTCCCCATCGAGGAGCTGATAGCCAGACAGCAGCGTCACCAGGACCAGAATGGGCAGCTCTTTCTTGAGAATCGCGGAGTTCACCAGAATCGGGCTCATCACCGCCACCACCCCAAGAATCAGGGCGATATTGGAAATGTTGGAGCCGTAGGCATTACCCAGCGCCAGCGAGGGATTGCCTTCCAGAGCCGCCAACGCCGACACCACCATTTCCGGTGCCGAAGTACCAAAGCCGACAATCAGCATGCCGATCAGCAACGGCGGCATACCGGCGTGAGCGGCGGTACCCGCCGCCCCTTCAACAAACTTGTCCGCACTCCATACCAGCAGTATCAGCCCGCCAATCACGGCGGCAATGGCCAGTAACATCGGCACTCCTTGGGGTCATCAGTTGGAGATCGTCAATAATCTCAGGCGGGCACATTGTGGCAGAGAGGGAGGGAGGAGGCACCTACGCAGACGCAACAAGCATCACGCCCCATGCAACACGCCGCGTAGGGCATGTTGCGTGGGGCGTGTTGCATCATTCACACATGCTGATCGGCACCCGGCTTGATGCCGTAGGCCAGGGTATACAGCACCGGCACCACCACTAGCGTGAGCACGGTGGCAAAGCCCAGGCCAAACATGATCACCACTGCCATGGACTCGAAGAAGGCATCGAATAAAAGCGGAATCATGCCGAGAATAGTGGTCACCGCCGCCATGCACACCGGCCGCACCCGGGAGATAGAGGCCGACACTACCGCATCGAACGGTGCCATGGTTTCCCGATCCAGCTTGATCTGCTCCACCAGCACGATGCCGTTTTTCACCAGCATGCCGGACAGACTCAGAAAGCCCAGTAAGGCCATGAAGCCGAATGGCGAGTTGAGCAGCAGCAGCCCGAAGGTCACACCGATAATGGCCAGCGGCACCGTGGCCCAGATCACAAACGGTGAACGCACCGCGTCAAACAGCAAAATGGTGATGATGAACATGAACAGGTAGCCCATGGGCAGGCTGCCGAACACCGCCGCCTGGGCATCCTTGGAAGCTTCGTATTCACCGCCCCACTGCAGGGAGTAGCCCACCGGCAGTTCCAGCGCTTCGATGGCCGGGCGAATCCGCCGCAGCACCTGATCCGCCGTTTCATCCCCGAGCACATCCGGCTCCGCCTGCACGGTAAGGGTTCGTTTACGGTCGCGGCGCATGATCAGGGCATTTTCCCATTCGGTCTTGAAGTCCGACACCACCTGGCTGATGGGAATATACGTGGCGTAAGCCGGGGACCAGACCTGTACATCGTTTAGATTGTCCGCACTGAGGCGCTCGTTGTCCGGTGGCCGCGCCACGATCGGCAACAGCTTGCTGCCATCCCGGTACAGGCCCACATCACGGCCACTGAAGTTCAGCGCCAGGGTGTTATCCAGGTCCTCACGGGTAATGCCGGCCCGCCGGGCCTGGGCTTCCTGAAACTGGGGCCGGATCACTTTTTCCTGCTGCCGCCAGTCATGGCGGATGCTTTCCAGTCCGCCATCGTCGTGCATGATGGCCTGGGCTTTCAGACCCAGCGCCCGCAACTCTTTCGGGTCTGGCCCGCTGAAACGGGCTTCGATGGAAGCCGCCGGGCTCGGCCCGATCATCAGGCGCTTTACCTTCGCAAACGCCTGCAGATGCTCGTTTCGAATCAGCTCGCGGGTCGCCGCCAGGGTCGGATTGATCTGCTCCCGGTCGGCGACCTGCACGATCAATTGCGCGTAGCTGGGGTAACTCTTTTCCGGTGCATAGGGCAGCATAAAACGCTGCGCGCCCTGGCCGACGGTGGTGGTCACCTGCTCCACGCTATCCATCTCCAGCAATTCCTGCTCCAACCGGGCGGCAGCATCCTGGGTGGCGCGAATATCGCTGCCCTGAGGCAACCAGTAGTCCACCAGAAACATGGGCGTGTTGGAGGGTGGGAAAAACGCCTGTTTGACGAAGCCAAAACCGACCACCGCAATCACCAATAGCGCACCCATGGCGCTCAGGGTGATCACCCGATGATGGATGGCACGGTCCAGCAGGCGGCGATAAAGCACAAAGACCCTGCCAGCGTAAGGGTCTTCACCCTCCCCGTCCTGGCCACCCACATCCTTCTCGCTGAAGAACACATTGGCAAAAAACGGCACCAACGTAATCGCCGTCACCCAACTGAGCATCAATGAAATCAACAGCACCCAGAACAGGGTATTGGTGTATTCACCGGTGGCGTCGTCCGACAGGCCAATCGGCGCAAACGCCATGATGGCAATGACCGTGGCACCCAACAGCGGCCAGACGGTCTGGCGGACAATCTCTTTCGCAGCCTCCAGTTTGGACAGGCCACGCTTCATGCCCACCAGGATGCCCTCCGTCACCACGATGGCATTGTCTACCAGCATCCCCAGGGCAATGATCAACGCCCCCAGGGAAATCCGCTGCAAATCAATGGCCATTATTTTCATGACGATGAAAGTGCCCAGAATGGTAAGCAGCAACACCCCGCCCATCAGGATGCCGGAACGCACCCCCATGAACACCAGCAGCACCGCAATCACAATGGCCACCGCTTCACCCAGATTGAGCATGAAGGCACTAACCGACTTATCCACTTCCTGGGGCTGATTATAGATTGTGGCCAGCTCCATGCCGACCGGGCGCTGGTATTCCAGCTCCGCCAGGCGCTGATCCACCCGGCCCCCCACGTCCACCACGTTCACGCCGGAGGCAAAAGAAATGCCCATGGTCAGCGCCGGACCGGCATTAAAGCGGTACAGATGGTTGGGCACTTCCGCATAGCCACGTTCGATGGTGGCCACGTCGCGCAGGTAGACCAGCTCGCTGGCACCGGGCTCAGAAATCAGCAAATCCCCCATGCTCTGCACAGAAGGAAATTCACCCGTGGGATAAATACGAATGTATTCATCGCCCACACGCACCTTGCCCGCCGGGTTCACCGTGTTCTGGGTCTGCAGCAAGCCAAAGATCCGGTCCGGGCTGATGCCCAGCGACGCCAGCCGGGTACGGGAAATTTCCACCAGCACCTGCTCCTGGCGCTGGCCGCCAATGGTGACCTTGCCGACGCCCTCAACCAGCACCAGTTCGCGGGTCAGGTAGTCGGCATAGTCCTTCATGTCCTGGTATGAATAACCTTCGCCGGTCACCGCCAGCAGAATGCCGTACACATCACCGAAATCATCAATCACCTGAATGGTCCCGGCACCCGGGGGAAGCTGGCCCTGCAGGTCGGTCATCTTGTGGCGCAGCTCATCCCAGATTTGCTTGAGCTGGCTGGCACGGTATTCCGGTTTCATTTCCACCTGCACCTGAGACAGGCCATTGCTGGAAATGGAGGTAACATTCTTTACATAGGGCAGGCTCTGAATGGCTTTTTCCACCGGCAGGGTCACTTCCTCTTCCACCTGCCGGGGCGACGCGCCCGCGTAGTTAGTGATCACCATGGCGATCTTGAGGGTGAATTCCGGGTCTTCCAGTTGCCCCAGGCGAGTAAAACTCACCACCCCGCCGACCAGCAGAATCAGCGTGAATAACCAGCTCACCACCTTGTGGCGAATACTGTACTCGGCAATATTCATTTACAGGCCCCGCTCTTTCACCAGCTCGCGAACGGCTTGCCCTTCTTTCAGGCGGTGAACGCCGGCCACCACAATCCGGTCACCCGGCTCCAGTCCGGCCGTGACCTGAACGCCGCCACCGACCACTTCACCGAGCGTCACCGGCACGGCGCTCACGGTGCCATCGTCCTGGTGCTTCCACACATGGGCGCCATCCTTGCCATCCGGGTTGAACACTGCCGCGGCCGGCACTTCCGGCAAGGCGTCCGTGGCCCGCATGATCTGGCTGAGATCAATCACCACATCCACACTCATGCCCGGCAGCACCATGATGCCTTCAGGGTTGGGCATGGTCAGGGTAATGATGTAGGTCTGGGTGCGATCCCCGGCACTGGCCTCGTGCTCCTTGTAGCTGGCCTTGAAGGTGGTATTCGGAGCCCCTTCAAAGCGCACATCCGGCTGGTAGTCCTCACCGTCCTTGCGCAGGTTGGTAAAGAAGCGCTCGGAGACGGCAAACTCGATATCAATGTTCTTGTCGCCCTGCAGGTAGAGAATCGGCTGCTTGGCCTGCACGAACTGGTAGTTCTCCACTTCGGTACGGGCCACGGTGCCACCGTAAGGGGCTTTCAGGCGCGTGTAGTTCACGTTGTCGCGGGCCAGGCTCAAGGCGGCCTGGGCCTGGCGCCGCTTGGCCTGGATCTCATCAAACTGGGCTTCGGAAATAACGCCACGGTCACGCAGGCTGATACCACGCTGATACTGGCTTTCGGCCAGATCATACTGGGCCTGGCGGTCGGCCAGCTGATTGTTGAAATCCGCTGGGTCCAGCGCCGCCAGCAACTGCCCTTTCTTGACCTGCTCCCCGGCCCTCACCGGGAAACGCTCCATCTGGCCGGACACCCGGAATGCCAGCTCGGACCCTTCTGTCGCCACCACCTTGCCCGGGTAGTGACGTAAAGCGCCATCGCCGCCATCAACGACTTGCAGCTTTACCGGTTGCGGCATCGGGGCCTCCGCCTGCGGTTCCTCACCACAGCCCCACAGGGCCAGCGTCAGGCCAAGGGCCATCCAAAAACGTTGCATCGTGCTCTCCCCGATCTAAACGGTACTTGTTAGTACCAATTGTCGCACAGGTACGGCCATATCAGGTGCAGCTTTTTCACCCACTGCAGAATTTTGACCTTATCAGACGAGGGCTCAGGGAGCCGCCCTTGCCAGGAAAAGATCCAGCACAAAAAAGGGCCGACGAATGTCGGCCCGGGTCATGGGTTAAGAAAATGCGTGCGCCGAGGCGCGATCAGCCCAGATGGGCAGACAGCATCCAGGCAGACTTTTCGTGAATTTCGATACGATCACTGGCCACCGCACCAGAGCCCTCATCTTCATGCTCGCCCGCCAGCTTCAATACCCGGTTGGCACGCTCCGCCACCCGACGGTGGTCTTCTGCCAGCTCCTTGATCATGCCGGACGCATCCGGGTCGCCGGTGGCGTCCTGCACCGTGGAGAGCTTGGCAAACTCGGCATAGCTGCCCGGCGCCTTCCAGCCCAGCGCGCGGATACGCTCGGCAATGGTGTCCACCGCCTCCGCCAGCTCGATGTATTGCTGCTCGAACAGCAGATGCAGACTGTGGAACATGGGACCGGTCACATTCCAGTGATACTTGTGCGTCTTAAGATAGAGGGTGTAACTCTCGGCCAATAGCTTGCTCAGTTCTTCTGCGACCTGCTTGTTGTGTTCAATCATGGAGTGTCTCCTTTTCCAGTATTGTCCTTGCCAGCAGAGCCAAGGGCGCTCCCGTTGATTGCCGGGAAGCGTACTTCCTAACACCATTGGGTTCGCCAAGCGCATTTCAATGGCGACGCCCTTTCGGCCCTCTCTTCTTGTTGCTACAACGCTTGTTTCTACATAATCAGACGCGGTACCGCCACAGACGTTCCTGGACTGGCGAGGCATTTGCGTTATCGCGCACATAGGAAAAATCAATCTGCCGATCTGTCCGATTTGGCGCTTTACACCCGGGTCGACGTCTCGGCATGATGCAACTTCTTCCCTCAACCGAAAGCAGATTCGCAATGGCCGTCGCCCCTAATCCTGAACCGCCCTATTCGATTCTGGAAGAATGGCTCAATGGCCTGACCCATGGCATCGGCGCGGCGTTGAGTATCGCCGGCACGGTGATCCTGGTGGTGGCGGCCAGCCTGCTGGGGGACCCCTGGAAAATCGTCAGCTTCAGCATTTTCGGCGCCAGCCTGATTCTGCTCTACAGCGCCAGTGCGCTCTATCACAGCCTGCGCAGCCCGAAGTGGCGCGCCGCCTTCAAGATGCTGGACCACTGTGCGATCTATGGCCTGATTGCGGGCACTTACACTCCCTTCCTGCTGGTCAATCTGCGCGGCCAAACCGGCTGGATTCTGTTTGCCGTGATCTGGGCGCTGGCGCTCACTGGCATCGCCCTGAAGGCCCTGTACGGGCACCGCTTCAAGCTGATGCGCGTGGGTATTTACCTGGCCATGGGTTGGCTGATTCTGGTGGCCTCCAACGACCTGACCAGCAAACTCAATGACATCGGCTTCTGGCTGATCCTGGCCGGCGGCATCACCTATACCGTGGGCGTGATCTTCTACCTGGCGGACCGCTTTATTCCCTTCAACCACGCCATCTGGCACCTGTTCGTCATGGGCGGCAGTATCTGCCATTTCTTCGCGGTCTATTACGGGGTGCTGCCTTTCACCGCCCCCATCAGCTGACCCAGCCTGCATTTTCTGAACAAAATTCAAAAAAGGCTTGAGATCTACGCCTCATCAATATATTTTTTACTTAATTATATATTGTTGGACCCGTTTCATGATTGCGATTAACCCCGATACCCTGCGTGACAACGCCCTCCAGGCGAGCCAACTACTCAAGGCCCTGTCCCATCCGGACCGGCTGATGCTGCTATGCCGCCTTGCTGAAGGCGAACGCAGCGTCAGTGAACTGGAGCCCCTGGTGGGTGTTTACCAACCCTCTCTTTCCCAGCAACTGGGCATTTTGCGTCGCGAAGGGCTGGTCAGTAGTCGCCGGGAAGGCAAGCAGGTGTTCTACCAGGTGGCCAACCCGGACGCCCTGGCCGTACTGGAAGTGTTGTATCAGCGCTTCTGCGGCTACACCCCATGAGCATCGACTGGAACGCCTTCACCCCCTGGTCCTCCCTGGCCGGCGGCGCCTTGATCGGCCTGGCCGCCCTGTTGCTATTGCACACTAACGGTCGCATCGCCGGTATCAGCGGCATTGTTGGCGGCCTGTTGCGCCCGGCAACGCAGGACCGGGGCTGGCGAATTGCCTTTATCCTCGGCATGCTCATCGCCCCCACCGTCTGGGCACTGGCCGGGAACTTGCCCGCAATGGTAATCAATGCCGACTTCCCGCTTCTGATCGTGGCCGGCCTGGTGGTGGGCATAAGCACTCGCTACGGCGCCGGGTGTACCAGTGGCCACGGCGTGTGCGGCATATCGCGCCTGTCCCCCCGTTCCCTGGCAGCCACTGTCGCCTTCATGGCCAGCGGCTTCATCACCGTCTTTGTAGTTCGCCATCTGCTGGGAGGGGGATAATGCATCGCAGTCATATCACCGCTTTTGCGGCCGGCCTGATTTTTGGCGTCGGCCTGTTGCTGGCCGGCATGGCCAACCCGGCAAAGGTACTGGCCTTCCTGGATATCGCCGGCAACTGGGACCCGTCCCTGGCCCTGGTGATGGGCGGCGCCATTCCGGTATCGGCCATCGGCTTCTACCTGACCCGACAGCGGTCCGCCCCCCTGTTTGGGGACAGCTTTCAGGTGCCTACCAACCGCAAGCTGGACAAACGTCTGGTGCTGGGGGCGCTGGGCTTCGGGGTGGGCTGGGGCCTGGCCGGCTTCTGCCCGGGGCCGGCGCTGGTGGCCCTCGGCACCGGCAGTCTCAAGGCCGTGGTGTTCGTGGCAGCCATGCTCAGCGGCATGGTCATCTTTGAATGGCTGGAAAGGCGTAAGAGCGCGTAAAGGCAGTGACGAGTTTCGAGGAGCGAGGAGCGAGGAGCGAAAGGCAAAAGCGGAATCGCTCCTCGCCTTAATCGGTGCAGTCCATCTGCTGATTATCGCTTTTCGAAACTCGTTACTCGAAACTCGTACCTGTCGCCCCTCCCTGCTTACAGCAGGGCTTCAATATCCTTGCGAATGGCTTCCGGCTTGTCCGTGGGCGCGTAGCGCTTCACCACCTTGCCATCCTTGCCCACCAGGAACTTGGTAAAGTTCCACTTGATACCCTTGCTGCCCAGCACGCCCGGCGCTTCCTTCTTGAGGAAGAGATAGAGCGGATGCGCGTTGTCACCGTTCACATCAATCTTGTCGAACATGGTAAAGCTGACACCATAGTTCTTCTGGCAAAAAGCACCAATTTCTTCAGCCCCACCGGGCTCCTGTTTGCCAAACTGATTGCACGGAAAACCGAGAATCTCCAGCCCCCTGTCCTTGAGATCGTCATACAGCCCTTCGAGCCCTTCAAACTGGGGAGTGAACCCGCATTTGCTGGCCGTATTGACGATCAGCAACACCTTGCCCTGAAACTCGGACAAGGATTTTTCTTCACCACTCAAGGTGGTGGCGCTGTAATCATAAATCCCCATGATCTCTCCTGACGATACAATCCAAACATGAATAATAAGGCGCCCGCCGGGAGTGGCAACCACCACCGCCACACACCACCAAGGCGGCGGCCTAACAATACGGCATGCCCTGGCAGCCTGCGAGAGCACATTGCCTATCGGCAGGCGCTATTCGCTGTAAAGCTGCGCGATCACCGCCTCGGCCACCACACGGCTGGATTGTGGGTTCTGCCCGGTGACCAGCTTGCCGTCAGTGACCGCATGGGGGGTAAAATCCTCCGCCAGATCCAGACGGGCACCCAGCTCCTCAAGCCGGGTGGCCAACAGAAACGGCATGATCTCATCCAGCCCCACTTCCCGCTCTTCGCTATTGGTAAAGCAGGCCAGCGTCTTGTTCTGCACCAGTGGTGCGCGCTCTTCGTTGCGCAGGCCCACCAGTGCTGCCGGGCCATGGCATACCGCGCCTAACAGGCCACCCTGTGCCCAGGTACGCTCCATGACCGCCGCCACCAGTGGGTTGTCCGGCATATCGAACATGGCGCCATGGCCGCCGGGTACAAAGACTCCGCAGTAGCCATCTTCCCAGACGGCCTCCAGTTCACGGGTATCCTGCAAGGCCGTAATGGCGTCAGCCCAGGCCTCTTTCTCACTGTCATCCGGCACCGAATTGGGGTCCACCGGGATCTTGCCCCCTTTCGGGCTCGCGACCACCACCGGAATATTGTTTTCCCGGAACAGCAGAAACGGCACGGCGAATTCTTCCAGCCACAGGCCGGTCTGTTGACCCTGCCCCATTTGCGATGCGCTGGTCACCAACATCAGCAGCGGTTTATCCAGATTCATAAATGCCTCCGAAAATTCGCAACGAGAGATACAATATGCACAGAGGGTGTGGCACAAAGTCGTCGCATGCAAGGTTAGCCTGCGTGTAGCATGTGGCCTGCAAGCATGTAGCGGGGAACCCCATGGATTGGCATCAGTTACTGAACAAGGCCCGCCTGGGCGGACGCAGCGCCAAGGATGAAAGTGGCCGTACCGCGTTTCTGCGTGACCACGACAAAATTATTTTTTCCGGCGCCTTCCGGCGGCTGGCCCGCAAGACCCAGGTCCACCCGCTGGCCACCAATGACCACGTGCACAATCGCCTGACCCACTCGCTGGAAGTTTCCTGCGTGGGGCGCACTCTCGGTATTCGCGTGGGAGAACGCCTGCAACAGCGCCAGCTGCTCCCCGACACCGTCAGCGCCACCGATTTCGGCGACATTGTTCAGTCCGCCTGCCTGGCCCACGACATCGGCAACCCGCCCTTTGGCCACACCGGTGAGCGCGCCATTCGCGCCTGGTTTCAGGAACGGGGGCAACATTTTCTCGACATGCTCCCCGCCCACCAGCAAACCGACCTGACCTTTTTTGAAGGCAACGCCCAGGGCTTTCGCATCATTACCAAAAGCGAGTATCACCAGTACGACGGCGGTATGCGCCTGACCTACGCCACCCTGGCCACCTTCCTGAAATACCCCTGGCTGTCCGCCGATGCGGGCAACGCCAGCAGCAAACCGGGCAAGTACAGCGCCTTTGTCTCGGAAGCTGCCGCTTTTCAGGAAGTCGCCCACGCCACCGGCCTGCTGCAGCACAGCCCCGGACGTTTTTGCCGCCACCCACTGGCGTACCTGATGGAGGCGGCCGATGACTTCTGCTACGCCATCATTGATCTGGAAGATGGCCTGGAAATGGATCTGCTGCACTGGGATGAGGTGTATGCATTACTGCAGCCGGCCCTGCCGGATAGCGAGGAAGTACGCGAATTGATCCATTCGGATATGCGCGATGGCCGCAAAGCCGCCTTGCTGCGCGGCAAGATTATCGAACGGTTTATCGAGGCAGGGGTAGAGGCGTTTGTCGCCAATCACGAACGGTTACTGCAGGGACGCATGGAAGGCGACCTGATCAGCCACTGCGAACCGGCGGTGCGGGATGTGGTGGAAAATGCCAAACAACTTTCCCGCTCGAAAGTCTTCGAACATCCGCGGAAAATCGAACTGGAAATTGGTGCCTTTGAAGTGATGGGCGCATTACTGGATGGTTTGATAGAAGCCGCCGTATCCCATGCCTGCAACAGCACAAAAAGCACATACAACAATTACCGCCACGAACGCATCATTGATCTGATTGGCCGCCACAGTTTTCCGGAAAACCTGGAGCAATTACCGGAACAGAAAAGAATTTATCAGTGCATCATGCGGGCGCTGGATTTTCTCGCCGGCATGACCGACAACTACGCCACCTATCTGGCCAAGCAATTTTCCGGGATGGCGGAGACGCGGTACTAGTGCCAGCTTTCCGCATCCCTACAACAAAAAACGCCCTGACACGTCAGGGCGTTTTTTCCTTCTCGCATCAATACTCGCAGCTTAGTCGGCCAGCCTTACACCCACTGCCACGAACGTCTCCAAACCGGAGGTACCGTCGCCTTCATCCAGGTCACCTCCTCCAGACGTGATGATCTTGCCATCAGAAGAGAGCGTGAAGGCTTCGGAGCCACCGTCGCTCCAGGTAACATTGAGCGTCTGCCCGGTTACGGACCAGGAACCGCCACCGGTTTCGTTATCATTCCAGGTATCAACATAGTGCTCACAGCTGAAACTCTCACCTTCGCCGCTACACTGATTGGCATCCAGACTGATAAACCGGCCCTGCTCACTGAACGTTTCGTTGAGCGAACCATCACTGTTGAACGTCAGATCGGCAGTGCCGCCGAAACGTTCCAGATTGGCACCCCCACCGTCATCCAGCTCGATGATACCGCCAGAAAAATACAGCTTGTAGGAAGCATCGCTAACGATGTCGTTCAGGTCAGCCACGTCACCGCTTTCCGCCTCAAGGGCGGTAATACGACTATTGTTGTCGTTAATCGCCGTGATCAACGCCTGAAAATTGGCATCCACCCCGGCCGCTGTTGCAGCCTGGCCGGATTGCGGTGCCGTGTAACCCGTCACTTCAGAAGCCATTGCGTTGGCGCTCAGCACAGCAGCGGTGAGGCCTGTCAGAATCATCTTTTTCATGTCTCTTACCCTCTAAGGTTATGTCCTTTAACCAATGGCCTCACTGCCAGTTGGCTTGATCCCAGTTAAATTGATTCCAGACGGCGGCGGTGGGGCCGGATCCGTCTTCCACAAAGCTGACACTCACAGAACAATCTTCAGTGATGACATCGGTGGTGTAGGTATTGCCCGCAAGCGTGCCGCCACAACCGGAGATCGTATTCACTTCAAAGCCTTCATCCGGCGTCACCGTCAGCTCGCGAGTCTCACCATGAACAATGTTTTCCAGGTTCTGTCCGACGATCATGCCGTTTTCGCCCTGCACCGTAGCCGTAACGGTGTACGTCTTCTGGACAAAGCTGGCGGTTACCGAACAGGCTGCAGTAATCGTTGCCGTGGTGAAGGTGTTGCCATCCAGGGTTCCACCACAGCCGTCCACCCCGGTGAGCTCGTAACCCTCATCCGCAGACACGGTAAAGACCTGGGTCTGGCCGTGATCGACCATGGGGTTGGCTGGCGAGAAGGAACCATTGGTTGCAATCGTGGTGATCGGGTACTGAATGGGCTCGAATTCCACGGCAACCGTACAGGCACCGGTAATACCGGCCGTAGTGAAAGTCGTGCCATCCTGTGTGCCACCACAGCCACTGGCCACGGCAACCTGATGCCCCTCATCCGGGCTCAGTGCAAACGCGGTTGTGCTGCCGTGTTCGACCACCACTGTGCCCGGCGACACCGTCCCGTTACCGCTCACCGCCGTATTCACGGTATAGCTCAACAGACTGAAGCTGGCGTCCACCTGACAGGCCGACGTCACCGGCCCTACGGTATATTCACCCGGCGACGCAGACGCAGCCACTTCACAGGCATCCCCCGTCACCGAATCCGAATCCACCTGGAACCCGAAAGCCGGAGTGACCGTGAGCGTGCCATTCTGACCATGCGCCACCGTCAGGCTTTCCGGCTCGAAACTGCCGGTACCGGCGGCCACATTGGTGGTTACCGCATATTCTTTTAGCGCGAACGCCGGCGTGATGGCGCAAGCGCCGACAATCGCGCCCGTGGTGTAGGTGGTGCCTGCCAGCGAACCGTCACAGCCTTCCACGCTGACAATGTCATAACCCTCATCCGCCACGATTTCGAACTGGGTGGTATCACCGTGATCCACCACCGCCGCCTCCGGCATCACCTGGCCACCGGTTACGCTGGCGGTGCTGACGGTGTACTCATTGATGGAAAAGGTAACGGACAGATCGCACTCATCTTCAAGAGCACTGGTGGTAAACGACTGGCCATCCAGCGAGCCGGCGCAGCCGGTCACTTCACTAATGCTGTAACCGGTATCCGGTGTCACCGTGAAGTTCGCACTGGCCCCGCCCAGCAAGGACACCGACGTGGGCGACACGCTGCCGTTGGCACCCGCGCTGGCGGTTACCTCGAAGCTGGTCACGCCAAGTTCTTCGTTATCCTCGGCGTAGTCATTAATCGCGTCAGCCAGGTCCGCACTGCTGGTGGGCGGCAGGGTGTCAGCATTGTCACCGATGGTGATGGCGCCCCCGTTTTTCTTGCCGTCAACGACGCCATCCGAAGCATCTTCGATGAGAGCAATCACCGTTTCAAACGGGTCCGTTGTGCCGCTCAGGTTGTTGGCCTGGGTGGACAACCCACCCAGCACGGCAGCGTATTGTTTTGCCGCCGCATCATCGCCACTGGTGGCCGGCACCGTGGTCAGCGGATCAAAGGACACCCCCAGAACGTCACCCAGCACATCGCGCCCGGCGTTCACGCCGTCTTCCAGCGATGCGCCAGCATTGGCAGCAAGATGCTCACGGGCGGAGCGCACCAACAGTTCGCTCAATGGCGTAACCGCAGCGGTTTGTGCGCCCTCAGGCAGGAAAGAATTAAGATTACCGGCCGTGACGTCAGCACCGGTTGCTTCATCCGTGTAGGTGCCGCCGCTGGATTCGATCAGCAGCGGTCGCGGCACAGAATCCGGTACCTGCACGGACCAGGAGCCATCCGCTTCGGTAACGATCGGGCCCGCTACCGCGTCGCCGGTTTTGTTGCCGGCCGCGTCCATGGCGTAAAGATAAAGAGTTGCGCCCCCGACAGGGCCCTTGGTTACCGCACCGGCTACGGTGGATTTGGGCGCCGCTGGCGTCGATCCTCCTCCGCCACTGCTACCACCACCTCCGCCGCAACCAGCAATGGCCACCGCCACTGCCAGGCCGGCAATTCTGAATGTTCCCTTCATGTGTGATATCTCCGATCACCCCAGTTTTTTGGTAGAACACCAAACTAAACCGAAGCCACAAGAGCGCACATCACCCATATAGGGTATGAAAATAAAAAATAATGCCGACCCGAAATAACGAAAACACGCACAACGCAACCACCGCCCCACTCATCAAGCCTGAGCGGTGCATAAACATGCGGTGGCGATCCAGCAACGTCCGCTTAGTCGCAGGCCATCAACACCTTCGCAAGCGTATGCGCAAAAATGCCTGGCTGCTCCATTTGCGGAAAATGCCAGGTACCAGGCTGTAACCACTCGGTCACATGGGGCGCGCAACGCGCACGCGCGGCATCCCCGACAAGGTCGCCGTTGATTGCATGAATCGGGCATTGGATATCCGAAAAAGCCGCCTCCGGGGACCAGCGCAACAGGTCAGACCACAGTGGCAATATGGCTTCCTGACGCGCCGCAGCCATATCACTCTCCAGACTCTGCCTGGCCTGCCCACTCAAATCCGGCCCCGCATTGTTGGCAACCAAGTTGGCAATGCCGGACGCAAAGTTTTCCTGAAAAGGCGTTTCAATCTGGCGTGCAGTGTCTTCGTCAAGATCCCCGTAGGGAATAACAAAGGTATCCACCAACACCACGGCTTTGACCGGCTTTAGCCGGGCCGCTTCCAGGACGACAGCACCGCCCATGGAATGCCCCACCAATACCGGATTGTCGATGCCGTCCAGCGCCGCCACCAGCGCCCGGGCCTGCGCCGTCACCGTCCAGGCCGGCAAGGTAACATCGCGCGCGTCTCCATGGCCGGGCAGGTCCACGGCAATCAATCGCGTTCCATCCGGCGCCGAATCCAGCAGTGGCTGCCAGTGCTTGCGGTTACAGGTCCAGCCATGCACCAACACCAAAGGCTGCGTGCCGTTACCGGCTTCGGTGACCGGCAAAGCCTGTCCATCGTCGATTGTCAGGGTGGATTCCACCGGTTTCTCCTGTTCACGAAATTGTGATCGAGTTTGTTTACATTCAATTTTCGACCGAAATCGGATAAGTTAGAGGTTCACAAGGGGAACAACAACTCATGACTCAGCCAATCTTGGATGGATTGCTGGGCAACGAGCGCGGGGACCTGCTCGACACCCTGTATGAGGCGCCACAGGCTCCTGATGCCTGGCCGCGTTTCCTTGCGCAAGCCGTCAGCGCGACCCGGTCACGTTCTGCCCGCATGCTGGTGCTTGATCGCCGGGCACAGACTGTACTGTCCAGCATCAAGCACAACATTGATGACAGTGATCACCAGGCCTACGTGGATCACTACGTGAACGCCTGCCCGTGGCGCCCGGAATTGAAGGACAAGCTCCCCGGCCAGCTGTACTCCACCTTTCTCGATTTTTCCTGTCGGCAAAAGGCCTTCTACAACACCGAATTCTACAATGACTGGGCCCGCACCCAGGATATCCACCATGGCGTGTGCGGCACCGTCTGGCAGGATGAAGACCATACCGTGCAGCTGCTGATTCAACGCACCCGGGATCAGGGCCACTACACCCGGGAAGAAACCGACCAGATCAATGACCTGGTCATGCATGTGCGCCGTGCCGTGCGGCTGCAGACCCAATTCAGCGCGCTCAAGCACCAGCAGCAGGCCCTGGAGCAGGCTCTGGACATTCAGGCACAGCCCTTTGCCCTGCTCGATGCGCAAGGCACCCTGGTGTATATCAGCCAGGAGGCGGAGCAACTGGTGGCCTCGCACCCTCACATGGCGCTGGAAAAACACAGACTGACCTTCCTGGATTCCCGGCGACAGTGCGCGCTTTTACAGCAGCTGGCCCAGGTCACTCACCCCAATCCGGCCCTGCGAGGCAGCGGCGAGGTTATTGCCATTCCGCTCAACAGCCACCTGACAACCCGCTGCCTGGTGTCCCCCATGCATCCCCATGCAGCCCCCAGCGGCTTCAATACGCACCCCACCCCCCTGGCCATTGTCTATTTCCAGGACCCACTGGGCGATATCGATATCGACCTGGACAGCCTGATGCAGCTGTTTGATCTGTCAGAAGCCGAAGCCCGGGTCGCCGCAGGCATTGCCCAGGGCCAGTCGCCACAACAGATTGCCGACAGCCATTTCCTGTCGGTGCATACCGTGCGTACCCAGCTCAAAAGCACCTTCCAGAAAACCGACACCATGCGCCAGTCAGAGCTGGCCAAGTTAATGCTTACTTCTCCTGCCGCACGTCGCTGGCGGCGCCCTCCTGTGAGCCTAAGCTGCTCTGCATAGCCTGGCGAGCCACCTGCAGAAACAGATCAAACTGATATGCAAAGCGCCAGTCGGCCCGGCGTAAGTCCGCCAATGAGTACCAGCCGATATCACTGATCTCCAGACGGGCAGCCGCCGGTAACGGCAGGGGCGCCTCCTCCGGCAAAGACTCTGCGGGCATGCAACGATAGAGATGAAAGCCGTTTTTCATCACCTGCAAACGCTCCCCCACCACAACCCGCACCCCCGTTTCTTCCAGGGTCTCCCGATGCGCCGTGCACTGGGCCAGCTCTTCCGGCTCCAGGGTCCCACCGGGCACCCCCAGCTTGCCGCCCCAGCGATGCGTCAGAAGTAGCACCTTGTCGCCCTCAACAATCAAACACCCGGCATTGGCCCGCCGGTCATCTTCCTGCCCGGGCACGCGGGGGCAATCCGCCAGCAACAGCAGCGGCAGCATTATCAAGGAAAGGGCAATCAGGACACGGTCAATCTTCATCAGCACAGCCTGCCCCGTCACGATGACGGTGTCATGGCATTTTGACGCGGGAAACAGAAGAGCGATCGCAGCACCAAAATCCTCCTTTTGCCTTCCTTATGCAGACTTCAGATGATCAGCGGCAGGCGGTATTCCCGGGTCGCGGCGACCACTTCAGCCGGAATAACGATTTCCGTGGCCAGGGGCAGGTGATCCGACAGCAGGCAATCGGTGAGTACCCGGGTGTGGCGGCTTTCCAAATCCGGCGACAACAGGATGTGGTCGATATGCCGGTCTGGCGCCCAACTAGGGTAAGTATTGAGGTTATCGGCCTGCACGGTCTGCAGACCCAAAGCTGCCAGCGGCGAATTTTCCAGATGATCCAGGCGACAATTGAAATCGCCCATCATCACTACGTACTTGTAATCCGCCAGCAACCGGGACAGGTAGGACAACTGGGTATTGCGTACCTTTTCACCCAACGCCAAATGCGCCACCACCACCACCAATGGCTGAATCGGGTGGCCGTACTTGATCACAATGGCGCCGCGCCCAGGCAGGCCAGGCAAACGGTGGTCGGTAATTTCAAACGGCTGGTGCCGGCTGAGAAAGCCGTTGCTGAACTGGCCGAGGCGGCCGAGATTGCGGTTCAACTGCTGGTGCCAGAAGGGAAAGTCGGCCATGGAGGCAAGGTGCACCAGCTGGTTCATGTTGCGCGAACGCAAACTGCCGCCATCCACTTCCTGCAGGCCCACCACATCAAAGTGGCTTAGCACTTCGGCGATCTGCTCGATGGTTTCCACGCTGCGCGGATGTGCCACCAGATGCTTCCAGCTGCCGGTGATGTAATCGCCGAATTTCTGGCTGCCGATACCCGCCTGAATATTGAAGCTCATGAGCTTCACTGTGTCCTGGGGAAGCAATACCTCCCGTGTCTGGCGGGTTTTTCTTACCCCTTGCCTGGCGAAGGAAAAGCCCGCAGGGCGGGCTTTCCAGTCACGGTAGGCTAGCCTGGCACGATCAAGTAGCATTCAGTCTTTCTTTTCTTTGTTCGCCAGATATTCAATCACCGCGAACAACTCTTCGTTGCTTTTCAGGTTCTCACGCAGCACCAGGTATTTACCGTTCACCACGAAGTTCGGAACACCGGGAATTTGATATTTCTTGGTCAACGCATCCGCTTGGCGGATCTTGGTGGAGACACCGAAAGACCCATACAGCTTGTTGAACTCAGCGGGCTCAACATCGTACTTACGGAAGAAGTTGGCCAACGCAGGTTCGTTGAACAGTGGCTCGCGGTGTTTGTGGATCGCGTCGAACAGCGGCGCATGGATTTCCTCTACCAGGCCCAGGGCTTCTTCCACGTAATAAGCGCGGGCCAGCGGCTCGGCATTACGCAGGAACAGCACCGGAGTACGGACATAGTCGATGTACTCAGGCTTTTCATCCAGCCAGGCATGAACCGCAGGCTCCAGGGAATAGCAATGCGGGCAGCCATAGGAAAAGAACTCCCGCACTTCCACCTTGCCAGGATTATCCACGGAACCCGGCACATCCAGAATCTTGTAATGGGTGTCGACCGCAAAACGGGTATGGTCTTCTGCGGCAGCAACTCCGGTTGCCAGCCCCAGGCTCAGCAGCAAAGCCGTCACAATGCGAAACATGCAATCCTCTCCTTTCTTGTTGGTTTCCGTCCACTGTGACAAGCCGGACGGCATTTTTCTCCCTGGTGAGCCCAATCGGCACTCAATCAGAGCCATATCTTTTCATGTTGGCCATAAAAAAGGCAGCCCGCAGGCTGCCTTTTCTACAAACCGTAACCGAACCGCCCTATTTGGACAGCCCGGAGATGAAGCTTGCTACGGCCTTGATCTGGGTATCCGTCATCTTCGACGCCACCGTCTGCATCATGCCTAGCGCATCGCTGTCCGAGTCATTGGTGCGTTTGATTATGCCGTCGCCCAAGTCGTTACGACCTGCCGCACGGAACGCTTTCAGCTGATCTTCCAGGTATTGGGCGTTCTGACCGGCCAGATGCGGGTACTTGGCCGCATCAATGCCCTGACCTGCCGGGCCATGACAACCGGAGCAGGCTGGAATGCCGTTGGCCATATCGCCACCACGGTAGAGCTGTTCACCCTGCTCCACCCAGTCGGCGCTGGCCTGGCCGGCTTCCGGGGTCAGGCTGGCGTAATAGGCCGCCACATCCTGCATGTCCTGCTCGCTCATGCCGGCCACCTGGCCCTGCATAACGGCATTCTCACGGGTGCCGGACTTGAAATTTTCCAGCTGTTTAACCAGGTACTCTTCCCCCTGGCCAGCCAGTTTCGGGTAAGTCCCGGTAAGGGTCTTGTTACCATCCTGACCGTGACACGCGGCGCAGGGAGCGGCTTTTGCTTTGCCTGCCTCAGCATCACCGGCCGCCATGGCCTGGGTGGCTGCCACAGCAGCAGCCATCAGCACGAACAGTTTGAAAAACTTCATGGCCTATCCTTCAGTACAGCGTCTTATTTGCTTTTGGACATGTACTCAATCAGAGCACGGTATTCTTCGTCGCTACAGTCGTTGCACATGCCTTTTGG